>ERZ1090869.145-NODE-145-length-39467-cov-17.319776_pt1 | contig 39467 bp, 62 predicted proteins | sample MGYA00478474_ERZ1090869 | MGnify/ENA primary metagenome ERZ1090869 (study PRJEB33644, sample SAMEA5815748) | chicken gut metagenome | biome: Chicken; feature: Gastrointestinal Tract; material: Caecum | place: Ireland | collected 2019-01-01 | study: A study of the... | reverse complement strand
GACCGTAACAGGTCTTATTTTTATACTCTAAATTACAATAATGAAGGAAGTGAGGTATATGAAAATGAACTATGCAGCACCGATAATTGACGGTTACAATGCCGTTACCGGCGCGATCGTCGCCGTGCTCTCATATATACTCGGAGAGCACTGGATCCTTTTTGTGGCGTTCCTGCTCCTCAACGTGGGGGACTGGCTGACGGGATGGATGAAAAGCCGTCTGGCGGGAAAGGAAAATAGTACGGCGGGTTGGAAAGGAGTCCTGAAGAAGCTGGGATACTGGCTGATGATCATGGTCGCATTTGGAGCATCTGCGGTCTTTATCGAGATTGGAAAGGTAATCGAAATTGACCTAGGCATTACGACACTGCTGGGCTGGTTTGTCCTGGCATCACTTATTATCAATGAGATCAGGTCCATCTTGGAAAATTTTGTTGAGGCGGGATATAATGTCCCGACAATCCTGATCAATGGGCTTAAGGTCGCGGACAAGGTCGTGAATCAAAATGACGAATCAGGAGATCAGTAACACGGTGAGGGAGTACGGGGGCGTGCTCCCTTTTAAGATTTACGCGGTGGTCTGCGCGTCCGATCAGATTGACCATATCCGCAGAGACGGGGAGTGGATCGATCTGTGGTCCAATGACGGCGACCACTGGCGAGTAAAAGTGACTATATAACGTTGCGCCGGCGCAACGAAAAGGAGAAAAAAATGAAAAAAATGAGAAAAACAATCCTGGCACTGGCCCTTGTGTTCAGCTTTGCCCTGCCGCTCCCGGTTGGTGCGGCGATGAACGGGATCGATGTATCGTCATGGCAGAGCGGGATCGAGGTGGACCAGCTCCAGGGCGTAGAGTTTGTGATAAGCAAGGCGACGGAAGGTACGAGCTATGTCAACCCCGACTGCGACAGAGTGTACTGGGATGCTAAGAACAGCGGAAAAAAGGTCGGTGTATATCATTTTGCCGGCGGAGGAAATGCTATCGCAGAGGCGGAGTATTTTGTCGATAATATCAGCGGATACATAGGAGAGGCGGTACTGGTTCTCGATTTTGAGGGCAGTGCGATCTATCAGGGCGTGGGCTGGGCTGAGACCTGGCTGGATGCTGTCTACAACATGACCGGCGTGCGCCCGATGATCTACATGTCGAACAGCGTTGTCAATATGTATGACTGGTCTTCAGTAGCATCGGATTACGGGCTCTGGAATGCCGGGTATTATCTGGGGTATACTCCGTTTTACGGCTTTGCCGGGGACCCGCCAATCTACGGATCCTTGGGGGCATGGGACGGTGCGGCTATGTATCAGTATACGTCAAGCGGATATCTGAGCGGCTGGGGCGGAGCCTTGGATCTGGATATCTTTTATGGTGATGCAACTGCATGGGATGCTTACGCTGGCTATTCAGGCGGCGGGAGCGATTACACCCCAGGGCAGCCTGCGGACCCGCCTGTACAGGAGACGTGGTATATCGTCAAGTACGGCGATACCTTATCGGGGATTGCATACCTGTACGGTACCACTTGGCAGTACCTTGCACAGATCAATGGTATCAGCAATCCTAGCCTGATCTATCCGGGTCAGAGCATCAAGGTGACCGGAGATTATGCGGCGCCTCCATCATACGGATCGACGTATACGGTCCAGTACGGAGACTGCCTGTCTGCGATCGGATCCCGACTGGGAGTATCCTGGCAGTCGATTGCATCGGCAAACGGTATATACAGCCCATATCTGATTTACCCAGGGCAGGTACTAAGTATCCCGGGAGGATCATCCGGAGGCGGTCAGTATTACACTGTGCAGTCAGGAGATACACTGTCCGGGATTGCGGCGGCATATGGTACATCATATCAGCATCTGGCGCAGATCAATGGGATTAGCAACCCAAACTTGATCTATCCGGGTCAGCTGATCCGCATACAGTAGAGTATAACAATACCCCGGGGCCACAGCTCCGGGGTGCAAATTAAAGATTACAAATTTGGTGGTCTTCGCGTCTTACATTTCTTCCGCTTTCCTCCTATTTCGCCACTCACTTATTTTTGTGGCGTTTTTCGTCCTGTTCTCTCCGTATACTGGACGGACACGGGGAAGATATGCCTGCACGGTCTTAATGTTGATACCCATCTGCTTTGCAATCTGGTCCGGCGTCATTCCGGACTCATAGAGATCCAGTACGATCTCATGCGTATCATTTATCACTATACCACTACTTGATAGTGATTTAATTACCCTATTCCAGCTACATCCTATTTCTTCAGCCGTCCCCTTGACAGAGCCGGACTTGTTAAATGCTTTTAATATCTCTTCATCTATCATTCTTCCCTGACTCCTTGCTTTTGATTTTGCAAGGATCCTCTCTCTATTTTCTTTGTAGTATTTTCGGTTATATTCGCGCCGTTCTTCCAGATGCTTTTCCCTGTATTTTGCGTAATTCCGGCGGTTTGCCTCCTTCACCGCTTCAGGGTGATCCGCGGCATATTTTCGGCTGTACGCTTTCATCTCGGTCTTATGCTCTTGGTAATACTTTTGAGCATATTTCCTTCTTTTTTCGGTTTCTTCCGGGCTATGAGCTGAGCCCGTGTCAATGATACACTTAGCCTCCCTGATCCGGTTATATACGACCGGCTTATTTATGCCATACTTATCCGCTATATCCTGAGCGCGCATACCACCCAGATAATCCAAAAGACAAGCTCGCTGGTCTTCGGACAGCTTTGACATATCGGAGTTGAGGTAATGAAGCTTCTCCTCCTCCTGTGATTCAAATCTTATTTCTTTCCTGCTCTTCCTTCTGGCGGCAGGAAATTTTGATTCGGCGTCCTCCCTGGCGGCAATTGCATCTTTGAGATCGTTAAAGACGCCGATATATTTTTGTTTACCGCCCACTCCGATGTAAGCAATCCATTTTTGATGTCCTTTATGCCATGCCACTCCGACATGACCGGATTTGTTTTCGGGCATCACATATCCTCCTATAACAAATCTTCGGCGCTGCACTCGAGTGCGCGCGCCAACGATAAAGCGTTTTTCAGGGTCATATTCCCGGTGTCATATTCACCGGATTCGTATTTCTGGATCTGCCTAATATTAATTCCGGATTTTTCGGCAAGTTCCCGCTGTGTCATGCCCATGACAGAGCGGTTATATAAAATACTGTTGATCCGGTTATTGTGGCAGTCGAGCCCCCTGCTGGAGAGGGAGCAGGCTCCGCACATACCGTCCGTTCTGATACAGTCTTGATATCTTTTCATTATGCGATCACCTCCAGGACTTCCGCGTCTCTCAGGATGATCTCGCCGAGATCCTGACCGTATTCCATGCTATCACTTCCGATGATTGCCACGTGGCTGCCGTGGTAAGCGTTCGCAAGCTTGGCATCCTTAAGCATGATCGCGCATGTTCCGTCGAGCTCCTCGTCTGTCATTTCTCCATCAACCCATACGAATGAGTTATCGAGGATTTCTCCCTTTGTGAACTCGTTATCAGAAACCCTGATCCCGATATATCCGTAATCGTATGCATCCTGAATCTCATCTATCCTATCAATAATGTTTTTGATTGCTTCTGCCTTTGTCATTTTTGTGATCCCCTTTCCTTATCTTTGATTATATTATACGCCTATATAGGCGTAAAGTCAAGAAAAATATAAAAATTTTTTAAAACCCCGGAGTGATCCGGGGTGGAATATTGTATCATCTTGACAAGGATATGCGCCTGCTGTAAAATCAGGATGTGTCACTTTTGTGTCACAAGGTTTCTGCAATCGCAGTATTTGCAGGCGTTAGGACGCATTCGATCCCATGACTTTTAATCAAGTTGTCCGGGGTTCGAATCCCCGCACGCTCAGTAGGTGTACAAGCCGGAAACGCTGTATTTATGCGGTGTTCCGGCTTTTTCTAAGCTTTCCGACCGTTGACAATCTAAAGCAATTTAAAACAATCTAAATGTGTCATTCTCGGGTCAATGTGTCACTTTCGTGTCAAAAATTAATTGCATCATTGACCGCGCCCGCGGCATCTTCCTTTTCCATCACCACATGATTATATACGTCCAGGACCATCTTCTCTTTGTCACCCAAGAGCCGCGCGATCCTCTTGATCGAGATCTTCGGAATCTGGTAACAGAGCATCGTGCAGTAGTTGTGCCGGAATATATGTGCTGTGAGCCCTGTAATAGGCTCTTCTGAGGCGTTTTGCATTGCAGATATGATTCTCTCCCACATGCGCCTGTAACAGCTCAGAGAAGCAGGAGCTCCGCGCTGGGTGGTAAACAGATAAGTTTTGCCGGATGCTTTAAGTGTCTCCACGTATGTTTTTATTGCCGGGTATACTTTATCCGGGATCGGGAGCGTTCGGAAACCGTTCCAGGTCTTTGTATCCTTCTGCCGGGGGTGTCCCCGCACAAACTCATGCGCGCGGTTGACGCTGACTGTCTGATCGGAAAAATTAAAGTCAAATACAGTTAGGGCAATACACTCTTCCCGGCGCATCCCGCAGCCGTACAGCAGGTATACAAAAACCTGATCAGAGTCATACTTGTAATTAGCCTTAAAAACTGCATCTTTCTCCGCCGTGGTCAGCGGGCGCTTCTCCGGCGCTTTATAGTCCACGCTGGGCGTGTTTGCTTTGATCGTCTCATATACGTCCGCAGAAAAAAGACGGTCAGCGACGGCAGAACGCAGGATCTGAAAGAAAGCCATCTGGATCAGCTCCTGCGTGCGTTCCTTACCCTTTGCGCGGTTCAGGATCATCTGAAGGTGTATCCGGTCAATGTCCTGTAATTTGACCGTTTCCAGGGCGCTCAGATGCTTCTCGATCACGTTCGCATACATTTCCCGGGTGTTGTGCTCCTTGCTGTCCTTATAGACCTTCTTCCATTCCCGGGCGTAAGCAAGGAAGGTGATGTCAGACTGCCGGATCTGCGTCCTGTTCTTGATCGATTCTTCAAATTCACGCTTTTTCTTCTCCAGATCTCCACTGCTCTTCTTCGAGCGGAGCGGAACATAGCGCTTTCTTCCGTCCGGCTTATATGTACCGTCCCAGACGTTTGTTTTAAAATACCCGTCAGCCCCGCGTGTATACTTCGCTTTTGCCATGATATCATCTCCTTTTTTCTGATTTTTGGGTACAAAAAAGACAGATGGTCTCTTGCCACCTGTCACCGAAGATGATACAATATATTTGCACGAAAAATGTACATCTTCGGAGTACACTGGCCGTCCGGTATTACCAGTACCGGGCGGTTTTATTATTTTTTAGATTTTATCAATGCGACTATTGCAAGTATTACGCATATCAGGCACCATGCCGCCCAGATGTACAGATCCCCATAGCTGCCCGCCATAGTGAATCCGCAGAGCGCTCCGATTCCAAACAGCACGATCAGGGCGATGTTACCGCCTTTCCCGCCTTTGCGTGTAGCAATGGAAACTATACCTCCGGCAAGAAGCATGATAGCAACAATAACACCTGCAGATCCACCGACCTCTCCATTTTCTTCAAGAGTGTTCGCAAGTCCGGCAGCGCACGACTGGAACGTTACGAATACAAACAGTATGATCGATAATATGCCGGATACTAATTTCCATGTTTTAAACGGAGGGACCGGAGTAGAATATTCATCTTCTAAATCGTCAATCCAGTAACTTTTCCGGCAGTTGTCGCATAACATCTTATCAGGGTTCTTCTTGCTCTGTCTGAGCTTTTGTCCACATTTCGGGCATTTCATAAATCTTTCCTCTCTTTCCTTTGTATTTCCGAGAGACACCTATTTATATAATCGCTTATGCGGTTATATCAGTTATCAACAAGTTATCCACATGCTTACCAACAAATTACACGAACAAATGTTCTTAAAGTCCTTTTAATTGGACAGACATTGTGCTATCATAATCACAAGGAATTTCGAACAAATGTTTTTGGTCTGGAGGTTGCACTTATGGATTTCAAACAAAAAATAATAGAGCTTGTTGAAAACTGCTCGAACAATGAGTTGCTCGAGCTGATCTACAGGTTTTGCAAAAAGCTCTTGGGCTAGGGGATGATCCCTAGTCCTTTTTGTTTGCCAACTTTTTCGCCAGCCTCTCCAGAGCTTCCCAGTCATCGTCCCCGAGCTTTGCGAGGGCTTCGATCAGGCGCGACTTAAAAGAGTCGTCCTCCTTAATTAAATCCGCCGCAAAGTCTGTGATGACCTGGTTTCGAGTCAGTTTCTTGAATGGGTCTCCGTCTCCTGTTCGGAGCCAATCTTCGTTTATGTATTTCCCGTCAATAGATTCTATTGATAGTAGGCGGATATGCTTATCAGTAACTTTCCTTCTTCCTGATTCAATATCGCAAATACCGGCTCTTGTTATGCCTAATATCTTTCCCCATTCTTCCTGACTCTTCCCGCACTTTTTTCTTAATTCTTTAAAGCGCTCATTTATTAAATCCATGTTACACCTCCTTCGTAACATCATAGTACCACATCAAACATGAAATGTAAAGAAAAAGTGTACGCAAACAATACAAAAAGTTGTTGACAAAGCAATGTAAGCGTATTATACTGTACGCATAGAGTAACAAACAGTCCATGATTCAACGGGGAGGAAAATATGCAGACGCTAAAGTGTAAGGACTGTAAGTATTTTAAGCGTGTAAACATCCCTGCAGCAAGATCAGGATACTGCCACGGAAATGAAAAATATAAAGATGTATGGATCGGATGCGGCACACGATCCTGTGAAAAATTTGAAAAGAAATAGCCGAAACCGGGGCGACCCGGTCAGCCGGAGATGACCGCCCGGCTCTGATGAGGCAGGTCGGGAACAGGGAAACGGGGATTCGACAGGGAGGTGATATGGTGTGTGTTTACATTGTTCTTATAGTATTGCTGGTTGCAATCACTAGAGAACGAGGTCTAAAAAATGGTTTCGAAGCGGCTGTATTCGCCTTTATTTTATTCGCCTTGCTAACGGAAGTATTTCAATACCTGTAATGTTCTTCAGCAATCTCGACAGGTAAAACAGAATAAAGACGAACGCAACCAATACAACCATAAAAATGAATGTATTCCACACGATATACAGAATGAATACAGCTTTGTTTTTATATTGTTGACGGTAAATCTTATATGAAATACTACGCTTTCCGAGACCTAATCGAGAACAGCATTGATCGTATTCCTTGCTTACGCATGAGCACAAAAGGTCAAAATGCTCTTGACAAGGATTCTTCTTGCAAAAGTACAGGGTATAAAGCAATTTGCTTCCTGCGATCGCCTTATTTTGCTCGATCAGGTTTATAGCATCCGAAAGAATACTTTTGTCTATAGTCTTAAAAAGATGAGGCTCCATAAGTTCAAACAGAGGAAATATAAGAGATGTGTAACGTTTATAGACAAGGTCATATTTGGGCGTTGTTCTGAAAATATAAATAGAGGCTGAAATAGATATTGCGGCAGCAATTACTGCAGCTAGATCAAAATTGTTGATTATATTTTCAATAACGTTTAAGAAAGCTGAAAGATATTTCATAAGGTGCATCCTTTCATTATTTGATAGGGAGATTATACCAGATTTCAGAGGAGGTGATAACAGGAATGAGTGAAAAAGAGAAAAAGATCATAGAGACGATCGCAGAAGCCCTCCCGAACATGAGTGAGAGGGACAAGGGGTACTTTCTTGGGTACGCCGAGGCAAAGGCGGACAAGGCTCCAGCAGATCGGGAACAGGAAGCAGAGAAGGAGGTGAGCTGATGAATTATCCGAGCAATATTATGACCCGCAAAGCACTCATCACACAGATGGGGTTCACGGAAGCGTTCCTGATGCGGGCGTATTCAACGCCGGGACAGACATTCGCCTGGCGAGAAAATCCGTTGAACAAGCACAGCCCGATTCTGTTTGACACAGAGGGGCTTGAGAATTGGCGGTTGGAGGACTGCAAGATGCAGGAGCGTGCGCGGACGATGCGCACAACGGTAGCATGAGAGGAGGCTGAAAGAAGCATGAAAGAAATAACTGTAAAAAAGAAGTATGAGACGCCGGTGATCAGCCTGATCCCGCTTGACCACACGCCCCGGGAGATCATCGCCCGCGGACGGCACAAGATCATCCGGCATAAGCGGGTGCGGCGGGACAAGTCAGCGAGGTGGCTGATCGGGATAGCATCCGCATCGCTGGCGATGAACATGGTCCAGTCGGTGATTATTTATATATTGCAGGCAGGACCAATCTAAGAAGGAGGTGAAGAAGATGCCAGAGCAGGAATTAAAAGAATGGTATGACTGGGTGAAGGAGAGGGTGGCAGAGTATCAAGATGTGGGATCACGAACGGCTATTATTGCCGGCTTCTTTGAGGCGAAGCATAAAGAAGTGTTTACCGGGGAACAGGTCATCTGTATCCTTAATCTCAGATACCCGGAAAAAGAATGAGCGCCCATCTGAGCCGGCAAGCTCGGGCGCTCTGGTAAATAACCAACTATATTGTAGCAGAAAGGACAGAAAATGGAAAGTATTAAGATTAATAAGCTTGAAATCGAAAATGTAAAACGAATCAAAGCCGTGAAGATTGAGCCAACTGCAAGCGGTCTGACAATCGTAGGCGGCAACAACAACCAGGGGAAGACTTCAGTGCTGGATTCCATCGCATGGGCTTTAGGCGGAGAGAAATACCGCCCTTCACAGCCGCAAAGGGAAGGATCCACAATCCCGCCGACCTTACATATCGTATTGAATAATGGTCTGGTCGTAGAAAGAAAAGGGAAAAACAGCTCCCTGAAAGTGACGGACCCGAGCGGGAACAAGGGCGGTCAGCAGCTCCTGAATGAGTTTGTGGAACAGCTCGCCCTGGATCTTCCGAAGTTCATGGAGAGTTCTGGAAAGGAAAAGGCTCAAACCCTTCTAAAGATTATCGGTGTTGGAGACCAGCTTGCAGTGCTGGATCAGCAGGAAAAAGAAATGTATAATAAACGGCTTGCGATCGGTCAGATTGCAGACCAGAAAGAAAAGTTTGCAAAAGAGCAGCCCTATTATCCTGACGCCCCGAAAGAACTGGTGTCCCCATCCGAATTGATCAGACAGCAGCAGGAGATTCTTGCAAAGAATGGAGAGAACCAGAGGAAACGTGACCAGGTTAAAAAATATGAAGATTCTATTTACTTTCTCCGGCAGTCTGTTGACGGCATGAAGGAACAGCTTGCAGAAGAGGAGAAAAAGCTTCGGGAGGCAGAGGAAAACCTTCGGATCGCCCAAATGAATACGCAGGACCTTCAGGATGAGTCCACAGCGGAGCTGGAAGCGTCTATTTCTAATATCGAAGAGATCAACCGGAAAGTACGGGCAAACATGGACAAGGACAAGGCAGAAGAAGATGCCCGGGAGTACAGGGACCAGTATAACGCACTGACCGCAGATATCAATAAAACCCGGAACGCGAAAACAGATCTTCTTCAGTCCGCGGAACTGCCCCTTCCAGAGCTGTCCGTGAAAGATGGGGAGCTGATCTATAAGGGACAACAGTGGGACAACATGTCTGGATCAGACAGGCTGAAAGTATCTGCTGCTATTGTACGGAAGCTCAATCCGAAATGCGGTTTCGTTCTTCTGGACAAGCTGGAGCAGATGGATATTCAGACGCTGAACGAGTTTGGGAAGTGGCTGGAGCAAGAAGGGCTTCAGGCGATCGCAACCCGGGTCAGCACAGGGGATGAATGCAGCATCATTATCGAAGATGGATACGTAAAAGATCCGGATCCTGAGTCATCAGCTACAGCACCTCAGAAGCAATGGAAGGGAGGAACTTTTTAAATGGAAATAACCAGGGGCAAGATCAAGAAGGCAAAGAAAGTTGTAATTTATGGGCCTGAAGGAATTGGAAAGTCCACTTTTGCTTCCCGGTTCCCAGATCCGGTGTTTATTGATACAGAAGGAAGCACGAATGACATGGACGTGGCAAGGCTGCCGCGACCTACAAGCTGGACGATGCTCATAGAAGAGATCAATTACATAAAGAAAACTCCCGGAGTATGCAGGACGCTTGTGATTGATACAATCGACTGGGCAGAGCAGCTCTGCGTGGAACATATCTGTGCAAAGCATAATAAGTCCGGGATTGAAGACTTCGGATATGGGAACGGATATGTTTACACCAAAGAAGAGTTCGGAAGGTTCCTGAACCGCCTGACAGATGTTATTGAAGCAGGTATCAACGTCGTGCTGACTGCCCACGCCCAGCTGCGGAAATTCGAACAGCCGGACGAAATGGGGGCATACGACAGATGGGAGCTGAAGCTGGGAAAGAAAACACAGTCCCAGATCTCCCCGCTTGTAAAAGAATGGGCAGATATGCTCTTGTTCTGCAACTACAAAACCCATACTGTCGCTGTGGATGATAAAGGAAAGAAGCACAAAGCCATGGGCGGGAAGAGGGTCATGTACACGTCCCATCATCCATGCTGGGATGCGAAGAACCGGTATGGGCTCCCAGAAGAATGCGAGTTTGATTACGGCGTTATTTCTGGCATTATCGAATCAGAAAGTGAAAAGCACTCTGCAAGTGAACAACCTTCGCAGCCAAAGGCAGAAGAAAAGAAGACGCCGGAATTTATGAAAATTCCTGAGGGAACCTCGGAACAGATGGAGTTTGATACAAGCCCATCAGCCGGCAAAACTGAGGAGAAGCCGCCGCATACTGAACCGGAGAAGCCAATCCAAAAAGGCAGCGCATTCCATGTGGATGAGCAGATCCCAAAAGCTCTCCGGGACCTGATGGAAGAGAAGCTGGTATCAGAAGAAGAGATCCAGGCGGTCGTGGCAGACCGCGGATACTATCCCAGGTCAACCCCGATCTTGAATTATGACCCAGATTTTGTTTCCGGCGTGCTTGTCGGGGCCTGGGGGCAGGTGTATGGCATGATTGAAAAATTGCGGGAAACTTATGATATCCCGTTTGATGAAGATAAGAAATAGGAGGACATTTATTCATGAGTGAAATGGACAGAGAATTAAACTGGGATGATGAAATTGAGAAGGATAATAGTTTTGTTACCCTTCCGGAAGGAGATTATGATTTTGTGATCGACCACTTTGAACGTGCAAGGCATCCAGGAAGCGAGAAGATCCCGCCCTGCAACAAAGCACTTGTGTTCTTCAATGTGAAGACTCCTGATGGGCAGGATGTGACGATCCAGGAAGGATATATCCTTCATACAAAACTGGAATGGAAGCTGTCAGAATTGTTCTGCGGTGTCGGGCTGAAAAAGAAAGGGGAGAAGCTGAAAATGAACTGGGCTGCACTGCCTGGGCTGAAAGGACGCGCGCAGATCTCCCTGGATGCGGATCCGAAAGACCCGAACAAGAAATACAACCATATCAAAAAGATTTATCCGTTTGAGGAAAAGAAGTTTGAGGCAGGGAAATTTTAATGGAACTGAGACCATATCAGAAAGAAGCAAAAGAAGCGGTGTTCGAGCAGTGGGGAAATGGGACCAGGAAGACCCTTCTGGTCCTTCCGACCGGCTGCGGGAAAACAATCGTTTTCGCAAAGATCACAGAGGACTGCGTAAGCCATGGAGACAGGGTGTTAATTCTGGCGCACCGCGGGGAGCTGCTTGAACAAGCGGCAAATAAGATCGCAAAGGCAACCGGACTGAAATGCGCTACGGAGAAAGCGGAAGAGTCCTGCCTGGGGAGCTGGTACCGGATCACAGTCGGATCCGTGCAGAGCCTTATGAGGGCGACCAGGCTGAGCCGGTTCCCGGAAGATTATTTCAATACCATCATCATTGATGAAGCGCATCATTGTATCTCAGACAGTTACCAGAGAGTCCTGAAACATTTCCCCGATGCAAAAGTGCTGGGCGTTACGGCAACACCGGACCGCGGAGATATGAAGAACCTGGGACAGGTCTTTGAATCCTTAGCCTATGAATATACGCTTCCGAAAGCAATCAAGGAGGGATACCTGTCGCCGATCAAAGCAGTAACGATCCCTCTCCAGGTAGACCTGACAGGTGTAGGGGTCCAGTCCGGGGACTTTAAGGCAGGAGACCTGGGGACAGCCTTGGACCCGTATCTGGAGGGGATTGCGCAAGAGATGGAGAAATACTGCCGGGAGAAAAAGACGGTCGTATTCCTGCCCCTTGTAAAAACCAGCCAGAAGTTCCGGGACATCCTGAATGCCCATGGGTTCCGTGCGGCGGAAGTCAACGGAGAAAGCCAGGACCGTGCAGAGATCCTGGCGGACTATGCAGATGGGAAGTATAACGTCTTGTGCAACTCCATGCTGCTGACGGAAGGATGGGACTGCCCGGATGTGGACTGCATTGTAGTGCTGCGTCCGACAAAGGTGCGGAGCCTGTACTGCCAGATGGTGGGGCGTGGCACCCGGCTTGCCCCGGGAAAAGACCATCTTCTGCTACTGGACTTCCTATGGCATACCGAGCGGCATGAGCTTTGCCATCCAGCTCATTTGATCTGTGAGAGCGAGGAAGTAGCGCAGAAAATGACAGAGAACCTGGAGAAAGATGCAGGATGCCCTGTTGATATAGAAGAAGCTGAAAAGACTGCTTCTGAAGATGTAGTAGCACAAAGAGAAGAAGCACTGGCACAGAAGCTGGCAGAAATGAAGCGGAGAAAACGCAAGCTGGTAGACCCGCTGCAGTTTGAAATGAGCATCCAGGCAGAAGATCTTGCCGGATATGTTCCGACATTTGGCTGGGAAATGGCACCGCCTTCAGATAAGCAGAAGAAGACATTGGAAAAACTGGGGATCATGCCTGACGAGATCGATAACGCCGGGAAGGCATCGAAGTTGCTGGAACGGCTGGACAAGCGCCGGCAGGAAGGGCTCACAACACCAAAGCAGATCCGCTTCCTGGAAGGGAGAGGGTTCCAGCATGTTGGTACATGGCAATTTGATACTGCAAAGAAGCTGATCGACCGGATCGCGGGGAATGGCTGGAGAGTCCCGCATGATATTATCCCAGCAGAATATAAAGGAGCATGACAATGGAGCAGAGGGCAGACCTTTTAGAAATATTGGACAGCATCCATCCCGCGGACCTGAATTATCAGGAGTGGGTCAATGTAGGGATGGCGTTAAAACATGAAGGATATACAGCGGCAGATTGGGACCGGTGGAGCCAGGGGGATCCTGCCCGATACCATTCCGGGGAATGTTTCCGGAAGTGGGGCAGCTTCCATGGGGCATCAGAGCCAGTTACCGCCGGGACGATCGTGCAGCTTGCCATAGACCACGGCTGGATGCCGGAGAGGGATCCAGGACATGAGCTGAACTGGGATGATGAGATCAGCCGTGAAGGCGTCGTGGTAGACAGCGCCTGGCTGGAGGGAAAAGAAATACATGAGCCGGATCATTGGAATCCTGCGCAGGAATTAATTAAGTATCTTGAGACCCTGTTTGAGGCAGGGGAGCATGTCGGATATGTGACGCAGAGCTGGGAAAAGACAGACGAAAAGGGTACCCGGTGGCTCCCATCCCGTGGAAACTGGGACAGGACGGCAGGGCAGCTGATCCAGGAATTGAACAAATGTAACGGGGATATCGGCGCGGTAGTCGGGGACTATAACCCGGATGCAGGGGCGTGGATCCGGTTCAATCCGCTGGACGGGAAAGACTGCACGAATGAAAATGTGACAGACTTCCGGTATGCGTTGGTGGAATCTGATGACATGGAACTGGAGAAGCAGAATGCACTGATACGGGAGCTGGAACTTCCGGTCGCCGCGCTGGTATTCTCCGGGAAAAAGAGCCTCCATGCAATCGTCAGGATAGAGGCAGCCGACATGAAAGAATATAAGAAACGTGTAGAGTACCTATACAGTATCTGTAAAAAGAACGGGCTGAAACTGGATACCCAGAACAAGAACCCATCCAGGCTGTCCCGGATGCCAGGCGTGACCCGGAATGGAAAGAAGCAGTTCCTGGTAGATACCAATATCGGGAAAGAGTCCTGGGATGAATGGGTGGAATGGATCGAAAGTGTGAATGATGACCTGCCAGACCCAGAGTCACTGGAATCTGTATGGGAGAACCTGCCAGAGCTGTCCCCGTGTCTGATTGATGGGATACTCAGGAAAGGGCATAAGATGCTGATCGCAGGACCATCAAAAGCCGGGAAATCCTTCCTTCAGATCGAATTATGTATCTCGATTGCAGAAGGAAAGCCATGGCTGGGCTGGAAATGTGCCCGAGGGCGTGTGATGTATGTGAACCTGGAACTGGACCGGGCAAGCTGCCTGCATAGATTCCGGGATGTATATGACGCCCTTGGATGGAAACCGGAGCACTTGAATAGTATTGATATATGGAACCTGCGAGGAAAGTCAGTACCCATGGATAAGCTGGCTCCAAAGTTGATTAGGAGGGCTTCCAAGAAAGACTATGTGGCGATCATCATCGACCCGATCTACAAGGTAATCACTGGGGATGAGAACAGCGCGGACCAGATGGCGAATTTCTGTAATCAGTTTGACAAGGTGTGTACAGAGCTGGGATGCGCGGTAATCTACTGCCACCATCACAGCAAAGGCAGCCAGGGCGGGAAGAAGTCCATGGACCGCGCCAGCGGGTCCGGCGTATTTGCCCGGGACCCCGACGCCCTTTTGGACCTGATCGAGCTGGAGACCACGGATGCCCTGATGAAGCAGGAAGAAAACAAGGCAATCTGCCAGGTATGCATCGACTGGTTAAAGCAGTATGACGGGCTGATTTACGGCGTGTCCCAGGATGATATGTGCAGCAGTGTACAGATGCTGGATTACTGCCGTGAGAAGCTGAAATCCCTTGATTTTAAGGCACTGAATGTAGAGGTGCAGAAGGCAGTGGACAAGGTCAAAACAATGACAGCCTGGCGCATTGAGGGGACGCTCAGGGAGTTCCCGAAGTTCCAGCCTGTGAACCTGTGGTTTGATTATCCGGTTCACAGAGAGGATGAGTCAGGAGCTCTGAAAGATATCCAGCCGGAGGATGAACGTCCGGCATGGCAGAAAGGCAGTGTGAACAACAAGAAGAGTGCACAGAGCCGAAAAGAGGATCGGAAAAGGGCTCTTCAAGAGGCTGTGGAGGGATGCAATTTCGGGGAGGTACCGACAGTAAAAGCTGTATCTGAATACCTTGGAATCTCTGAGCGGACAGTTCGGGATCGCATCAAAGAGCATGGAGGATATACGATCAAAGATGGTGAGGTACATAAAAAAGTAAAAAAGAAGAGTGCGGGGAAGACTGAAAGTTCAGACATCCCCGCCGAAGAATAAATTGCGGGAAAGCCTTAAAAATAGACATCCCCGCACTGGCATGGAATGACGGGGAAGACTAAATTCAAGGCATCCCCGCAATGAGCCAGAGAGTGCGGGGAAGACTGAAAACAAGACATCCCCGCGGCGGCGGGGAAGCCTTATATTAAAATATAATTTTTTTCCCCGCATTCGCGTGGTTACGGGGGTGGAGAGGGACGGGCCTAAGGCTGCCCGGCCCCGTCTCCCTTCCCCCTCCCCGTAACAGGGGCGCATGGGAAAAAGAAAAACAGTTTTACACGTTAAAGGAGTAAAGCGATGGCGAAAAAGATGAAGTACAATTTTTTGGACTGTGTAAGACAAATGCCGCCTTTAAGACATTCTGTCCCGGGCAGGGAATTTGACATCACTGAAAGTGAGGCGGCAGTATGGATTTCAAACCAGCCAGAGATCATGCAGAAGATATTTGATACAGCCCGGTATCATGGACTGATTAAGTATGATCCGGAAACTGGAAAATGGCGAGGAGTTGATTATGATGGCGACTGAATTTTTTATGGCAATGGTTCCGCCGACTGTTACGCATCAGGAAAAGCAGGTGCGTGTGGTAAATGGCAAGCCGAAGTTTTATGAGCCGCAGGAGCTGAAGGAAGCTCGATCAAAACTAGAAGCATATCTGTCACAGCACAAGCCGGATCAGAAATACATAGGACCTGTGGAGCTGGTCTCAACTTGGTGTTTTCCGCGGGGGAAGCACAAGGATGGAGAATACCGGATCACAAAGCCGGATACAGACAACCTTCAGAAGCTTTTGAAAGACTGTATGACGGCGGTGGGATTTTGGAAAGATGATGCCCTGGTCTGCCGAGAGATTGTGGAAAAGTTTTGGGCAGATATTCCTGGAATCTATATCCGGGTGACAGCGTTATGATGGCAGTCAGGACAGTTTTCAATCTCTTCTGTGATAGCTGGCAGCTGTATCGGAAATACATCGCGAAAGCATTAAACGCAGATGACTTGGATGGATTTATTCAAGAGTCAGGAGATCTCTTCCAGAAGTACAGAAAGGAGCCTTTTGCTAAGGATTTGCTGTTGGCTGTAACAAATGAGATTGAAAGGAAGGAGAAAGACAAGTGATAAAGAGAAAGGGAATGAATCCAGCATTGGCGCGAATGACGCAGATCCGAAAGGACAATATGCTGATCAGCGCCGCCGGGAAAGCCAACATGATCATATCGCTTATGGTGCTGCATGATAAGTTCGGCTATGGAGAGAAGCGGCTGAACAAGTTCATTGATGAGTACCAGAAGCAGCTGGATGCGTATAACAGTGGATATGTGGAGAGTGTGAACGACTTTACGGATGTGCTGAAAGAAGAATGTGGGATTGAGTTGAAATAGCAGAGAAAGGAGCCAGCCTCCGGCCGGGGTAAGGGTATACCGGGCTTCTTGAGAAAAATGGAAAGACAGAAAAAGATCAAATGCGAATTATACAGAGATTCAATGCAGAACTATAAGAAATATGCTATACCGCCAGCACAGTTGATTATTGCGGATGTTCCATACAATGTCGGGAATAACTTCTACGGCAGTAATCCCATGTGGTACAACGGCGGAGATAACAAAAATGGGGAAAGCAAATTTGCGGGAAAAGCGGCTTTTAATTCAGATTTTAACTTTAATCTCTATGAATACTTTCATTTCTGCTCAAAGATGTTAAAGAAAGAGGACAAGAAGCCGACTGCGAGGGGTAGAAGTAGCAATTCACCGTGCATGATCGTGTTCTGTTCATTTGAACAGATACAGACACTTATCAATGCGGCGGCGAAACATGGATTCGTGCATTACATACCGCTTGTATTCTGCAAAAACTACAGTCCACAAGTATTAAAAGCAAATATGCGAATTGTAGGTGCTACGGAATACGCGCTTGTGTTGTATCGTGATAGACTTCCAAAGTTCCGGAACGGTGCGAAGCTGGACGAGAACGGAAAGACGATCAGAGGCACAGGACACATGATTTTCAACTGGTTCACCTGGGAGAGAGACGGTAAAGATGTACCTAAAATACATCCGGCACAGAAGCCGATTAAGGTATTGAAACAGTTAATTGAAATTTTCACGGATCCGGGCGATGTTGTAATAGACCCGTGTGCAGGAAGTGGATCAACATTAAGAGCAGCGCACGAATTGGGAAGAAGTGCTTTCGGATTTGAAATTGACAGAGTGTTTTACAACAGGGCAAAAGACGAGATGCTGAATTTCAACAGTGATGGGCAGATGAGCATTGAGGATTTTTCGGAGGTATTGCCGTAAAGAGATTTAAACGCAACAAAATTCTGAAAGAATATTCAGGGGTTTGCAAGATTTTTCTGAAGCAGAACAAACGAAAGGAGAGAAGCATGGATAAATTACCAATATGTTGTGGACAAGGCATAGCTCCATACTGTCCATCCTGTGGGAGTGGAGAATATCTCCATAATGAGGATGGAAACGAGAATAACTTCTGCGGCCAGTGCGGATGCCCGCTTGACTGGTCTGAAATGTATAACGAGGATGCAGAACGGATAGAAGAAAAGTTTAAGTGTGGGGACTGCGCGGAATATTGCCGTAGCGCGGATAAAGAAACCGAGGGAGTATGTAAAGCAAAGGGAGTGTTCATCAGACGAAGCAAGCCTGCGTGCAAGAAATATTTTAGGAAGGCAATACATATATGGGGAGGAAAGGAGGCTGGAGATGGAAAGACTGACAACAGAAGATTATGAACTGATAGGATGCCACGGATGCGAAGAAAAAGGTGTGTGCTATGCAAGATACTGGTGTTCTAAAAAGAAAAAGGCATTGATCGAGCTCAAGAGATATGAGGACACCGGCCTCACCCCGGAGCAAATCATGGAGCTGAAGGAGAGAAATACACCGAAAGAAGCCATATACGAGGGAGACGGATACTCGGACGAAGAGATGGTATATGATACATGGATCTGCCCAAACTGCGGAGCAAAGTACGAGGTCGATTACGATGATTATGATTTCTGTCCGGATTGCGGGCAGATGATATTACGGTAGGAGGAATGACATGAAAGAAATAGAGAAAGCTATTGAGGTACTTGATAAGCTCTCATTCTTTTGCGGTCAGAGAGCCGGAAGAGAGCTGTGGAACGATAAACCGAGAGAAGTGCAGGATGAGGATATCGCTGATTTTAACCGCGATATCGAATATTTGAAAGGCATCATCCGCAAGCACATGAAAGACGGCTGGATCCCGGTGGAGGAGCGACTGCCAATTCCAAACAAAGAAATATGGGTGACGGCAAAACGGAATGGCAACGTATTTACTTCTACTGATACGATGACGGAAAAAGGATATTTTTGGAATTATGAAAAAGAAAATATACTTGCGTGGAAAGAAAAAGAGCTGATTCCGGAGCCGTACCGCCCGGAAAGGAGTGAACAAAAATGTTTCTGTGGATGTGTACTGTAGCAGGTGCTATAGTTGGCGGAAATTACATGAGCCAAGAAGGCTGGTTTTGGTTTACAGTTGGATGTTATGTGTGGCATATAATTTGGAATCGAACAAAGGAGAGATAACCATGACGGAGAATGAAGAAGTAATGATCTTAGAAAACTTAAGGCCTGGATGCGGAGAAAAGCTTTCATTTTCAGAAGGCGAAATATGCGAAACGATTGATACCGCAATTTCCGCCCTCAAAGAAGTCCAGCAGTACCGGGAAGTTGGCACGGTGGAAGAGTGCAGGGAAGCGGTGGAGAAGCAGAAGCCGAAGAAGAGAATATATCCGAAAACAGCACTTGAAAGATATTATCACGCGCCAGAGTGTCCGAATTGCAAAAGAGAATTGAATCCACAAATATGCGGATACACGTTAGCACAAGCAATAGGAATATATTCGTATTGCCCCTGGTGCGGGCAGAATTTAGAGGGCGGTGAAAGAATGGGTTCCAGATGAAGTGAGGGATAAATGATGAGTGAGATTAAATTAAAGCCGTGCCCGTTTTGCGGCGGAGAAGCGCATATAGACTGCTTTCCGGGTCTTGATAGGCCGTATTTCCCTGTATGTAATAACGCAATGTGTATTGCATGTGATACAATAGTAACCTTTTTGACGGAAAAAGACGCCGCAGAAGCGTGGAACAGGAGGACAGACAATGAGACTGATTGATGCAGACAGACTGATGGACAATCTGAGGGGTAATGTGCTGATTGACGTTACCCCCGGAACTGGAGGATACGATAGCACAGCAACCGACAGCCTTTGACAAGGAAAAGGTGATTGAGGAATTGGAAGATTATCTTTTTGAAAAATATTGTGTTGAGGGAGACGAGAAGATAGCAGAGATTGTCGAGAAAGGCGGGATTGAATGACCAGAGCAAAAACAGACTGTTTCGCCTACAAACCCGGTCAGCAGAAGCCTCCGCGCCGAAAAGCCGAGTGCACGGCGCTGGACAAGCTGTACTGCAAAGAGGGCGAGTGCAGGTTTTACAAAGAGCAACAGAATGTAGCGACATACATCAAATCTGAGTATGGAACATCCAGACCGAGTGCCGCTACGCTGATCCGGGCACAGGGTGAGCAGATACGCAGGATGTCGGCGGAGGAGTATTTGATAGACAAGATAGGGAGTGATGCGGATGGACAAGAACATACTGAGTGAGTACGCAGACATGAAAGAGGAGATCAAAGACCTGCGCCGGCGTATCGCAGAGGATCAAAAGAAGATCAGAAAGCTGGAGCGTACCGTCGTGGCTGATTCTGTGACCTGCGGGAAGAAAGGGAAAAAGCCCATCCGCACAGTGAAGATTAAAGGCTTCCCGCGGGAAGAGATTAAGCGAAGGACAGCTCTGTTGAAGAAGCGACAGGCAAAGCTGGAGATGCTGGAGACGGAACTGATAGAGAAGCAGTTGCAGGTTGAGGAGTACATACAGACGATTGATAAGAGCGAACTGCGGATCATGTTCCGGCTGTACTATATCGACAGTCTGACGTGGTATCAGGTTGCGCTTAAGATGAACCAGATGTTCCCGAAACGGCGGATAAAGTATACTGAGGACAACTGCAAGCAGAGACATAAAAGATATCTTGAAAAAGTTGCTTAAATGTCACGCAATGTCACGCACTTATGTGCTAGTATGATATAAAGCCGAAAGGTATGATGCTGGATGGCTTACGAGCCGGAAGGCGGAAAGCCCGATGGCTCGGACAACTTTTTCCCCCAAGGTTGGATTGATTACGGAAGACGTCTCGCTTTGCGGGGCGTTTTTCTTTGCGGGCATATCATCAACGGCAGATGTGCAGGGTCGCGCCCTGTGCCCCGGTTCGACTCCGGGTGCTCCGCTTGAATACAGATCACCACCAGTCGGAAATGATTGGTGGTTTTCTTATGCGCAGAAAGAGAGGTGAGCCCGATGGCAAAAGGGAAATATGAATATTGGCTGACGCCGGAAGGCTTGCTGAAACTTGAAGGATGGGCCCGGGACGGTCTGACGAATGAGCAGATTGCTACGAATATTGGAATTACCGCTAAGACCCTGTATGACTGGAAGAAAAAGTATAGTAACATTTGTGAGGCCCTAAAAAGGGGTAAGGATGTCGTTGACCGCCAGGTGGAGAACTCTCTTCTGAGGCGAGCGCTGGGATATGAGTACGAAGAAGTAAAGAAAAAGTTTGAAGGCGGAGTAATAACTGAAAAAACGGTGACGAAGAAAGAAGTTATCCCGGATGTAACGGCACAGATATTTTGGCTGAAGAACAGGAAGCCGGATAAGTGGAGAGATAAGCCTGCATATGAGGACACAAGCGAACTGGATAAACTCGATGCTATTTTGAAAGGGTTGAAAGACAATGCAACTCACAAGTAAGCAGAATGAGTATATCAGGAACGCCACTCACAGGTGGAATATAAAGACTGGGGCTGTCCGCTCCGGTAAGTCATATGTCGATACAGCATACACGATCCCGGCAAGAATCCGAGAGAGAATCGGAAAGCCGGGATTAACTGTTATATTCGGGGTATCCAGAGACACGATCGAAAGAAACGTGCTGCAGCCCATGAGAGAGATATACGGATCTGGTCTTGTCGGAACGATTAACAACAGAAATATGGCTCGGGTGTGCGGAGAGGATGCTTACTGTCTAGGCGCTGAGAAAGTCAGCCAGGTCGCAAAGGTACAGGGATCCTCAATCAAGTATGCCTATGGTGACGAGGTCGCAAAGTGGAACCGGGAAGTATTCGAGATGCTGAAATCCCGTCTCGATAAGCCGTATTCATGCTTTGACGGAGCTTGCAACCCGGAGAACCCGACTCACTGGCTGAAAGAGTTCATAGACTCTGACATTGATATTTACGTCCAGAAATATGAGATATTTGACAATGAATATCTTCCGAAAGAATATGTCGAAAACCTCTGCAAAGAGTATGAAGGTACTGTATATTACGACAGACTGATAAAAGGTATGTGGAAACGGGCAGAGGGAGCTATATACCGGGCATTTGCAGATGATCCAGACAGATTCATAAGGCCGGTGAACATTCGCGACATAAAGGAAATCAGGATCGGGATTGATTTCGGCGGGAACGGATCAGGGCATTCGTTTGTTGCAACTGCGATTCTGTGGAATGGGATCGTGCAGCCGGTCATGAGCAGAAAGCACATGAAAAAAGATTTCCCACAGGGGATAGATGCTAATAAATTATCAGAGCTGTTCTTACAGTTTGTGGCCGATGTAATTGCAAAATACGGGAAACCGCAATATGCGTTTTGGGATAATGCGGAGACGGTACTCGGTCAGAGCATCGAGAACGCCTGCCGGAAAGAGTTTCCGTCATTGATCGTGCTCCCGGCACAGAAAAAGAAAATAAATGATAGAATCAATTATACCGTTCGGCTCATGGGATCCGGACGGTTTTTCATTACTCCGGACTGCCTGACGCTTAAGAAAGCGCTGCAGGATGCTGTATATAACAGTAAGGTTCTTCAGGAAGAGCGCTTAGATGATGGAAGTACCGATATTGATACGCTTGATGCGTTTGAGTACACGATAGAGCGTGATATTAACGGGGTCTGCTACAATCCGGTGAAAGGAGGAATATAGAGTGTTCAGACTATCGAATGACGAAGAGCTGACTATTGAGAAGCTCGGAGAATTTATAAATAAGCATGGATGGTGGGTCGATCATAGATACCACCCTCTTATGGATGCGTATATGACGCGATATCCGATTTTTGAACTGCCTCCGAAACCGGATTATAAACCGGATAAGAGGATCGCCGTGAACTTTGCTAAGTATATCACAGATACAATGAATGGATTCTTTATCGGAATCCCGATCAAGATTGATTGTGACGACCGGAACGTTGCTGAATATGTGGAGTATCTGGATCAGTACAACGATCAGGATGATAATAATGCCGAGTTGAGTAAGTTGTGTTCAATCTACGGAAAAGGGTATGAAATGTATTACGTGGACGATCATGGAGAAATAGGGATCACCTATCTTTCTCCGGAGGATGCATTTATGATCTACGATGATTCGATCCTGGAACGTCCGCGATACTTCTGCCGGGTATACAAAGATGCAGACGATATAGTGTATGTCAGTGTATCGGACGAAACCAAAGTCAGGTATGCAAGTATGGAAGGAGGACTGCACTGGATACCGGATAGCGACAAAATTCACGGGTTCGCAGGAGTGCCTGCAACAGAGTACCGTGAAAACGAAGAAGAAATCGGTATATTTGAACCTGTCCTGACAATGATTAACGAGTACAACGAGGCAATCAGCGAAAAGGCGAATGATGTCGCTTACTTTGCGGATGCCTACTTAAAAATTCTCGGAGCACTTGTAGATGAAGATACTTTAAAGCAGATCAGAGATAACAGGATTATCAATTTTCCGGGCGTTTTTGAGAATGGTCAGCTTGTTGTTGACTTTCTTCAGAAGCCGGACGGAGATACATCTCAGGAGCATCTTCTTGACCGTTTGGAGAAACTGATATTCCGGATCAGCATGGTGGCGAATATCAGTGATGAAAATTTCGGTACATCTTCCGGTATTGCACTGAAATACAAATTGCAGGCTATGAGCAATCTGGCACTGACAAAACAGCGTAAATTTACTTCCGGTATGAACCGGAGATATATGCTGATATTCAGTAACCCGGTCAGCGGCATGAAGCCGGACGACTGGGTGAAGCTCAATTACACATTCACTCAGAATATGCCGGCAAACCTCCTGGAAGAGTCACAGATCGCCGGAAACCTTGCGGGTATCGTTAGTCAGCAGACACAGCTTTCTGTACTGTCGTGCGTGGACAACGTACAGCAGGAGATCGAACAGATCAAGCAGGATGAGGAGGACGCTCTGACAGATGGGTACCCGATGAACAGGACAGTGGAGGTAACTAAAGATGTCTTACTGGACGGACAGGCAGGAACAACTCAAACAGTCAGCGGAGAAGAGTGAGGCAGCTCTTAAGAAACGTCTGGAAAAGTTCTATGACGCTGAATTCAAGCGACTGGACAAAGAGATTGCTGCATATTATCAGGCTTACGGATATGACAATGTAATTGAATACAGGCGGCTTCTACAGAGCTTGTCTGACGAGGATAGAACGCTTCTGATGGAACGTATGGACGATTTCGCAGAGAAATATCCGCAGTATGCAAACCTCATGCCGGTCCGAGAGTCAATATATCGCCTGGACAGGTTACAGGGACTGCAATATTCTGTGTTTATGACAGAGGCGGAGATTGCTGGATATACAAACGAGCAGATAGAGGAATATCTGAGACGGCTGTCACAGCAAGGGCTCAATTACGGAATGGAGACGCTCGGTTTCGGGAAGAACTTCTACTCTATAAATGATGATATTGTCCGTCAGTTCGTAGATGTACCGTGGTGTAATGGAGAGAACTTCTCTACCCGGATCTGGAATGACACGAACAGACTTGCTCAGTATCTCAATCAAGATATAGCACAAGGATTTGCTCGGGGTGACAGCTACGACAAGTTAGTTCGCAATTTGAGGCAGAGATTCCGAAATGTGAACCAGAAGAACGCTTACAGGCTCGTGTTTACAGAAGGTACTTATGTGATGGCGGAATCATCCATGCAGCCGTTTATTCAAGATTTTGATAAGTACCATACATCTCCTGTGTTGGATGGGAAGACATGCTCTATCTGTAGAGGAATGAGACACGAAACTTTCCTGATGTCAGAGAGACAGCCGGGAGTGAACTTTCCGCCCCTACATCCAAACTGCCGGGATAGCTGGGAGGTTGTTGTTGATGACTGGGACGCATGGATTGATGAATATGTGAGGAAACACGGAGGTAACCCGAACGCCGCGTCAGACGTTCAGAAGCCGTCAGAGGTACGGTGGAATAAGATACAGCCTAAGAACAGACTACCGTCTGCGGTTGGTGCCGTAGGAACGGTACTCACGGTACTGGGTGCAGCAGAACTGATTAAATACCTGTTGGGTGGTGACGATCAATGAGAAAGCTAATATTCTTCCACGCCTCATGGTGTCCACCGTGCCGGTTCTACGAAAGTCAGTTCATTGCTCCGCTTCAAGAGCTGGTCGGGGCTGAACATATCGAGCGTGTGGACGCATGGAAAGAGCCGTGTCGGGCAACAAAATATAACATTGAAAGATTACCCACTGTTGTTCTTTTGGACGGAGAAAAGGTATATATGAACCGCACAGGAGCGATAGACATTGACAAGGTGGCCGAATGGCTGAAAGGAGCGGTTGATAATGATTAAAGAGAGATATGTGATTATTGCAAAATACCCAGGCGGAGGGCATATGCATTTTGAATTTGATGCAGACTCTCACGAAGTATCACTGATGGACGGAAGAGTGATTGTAACAGAGGAAGATAAATGCGTATTTTACGCAAAAGAGGAAACGGTGTTGATGATGCACCAAGAACAGTATTTGCTTTTTCCGCAATTCGAAATTGATAAAAAAGGGATTAAATTATGCTGAAAGGAGCGTGATCCACACATCTCCCACGGCAGGGAAAGCCGAATCGTAAAGGAGTGATGCTATTTGATTGCAGTAAGCGTCCGATTGGACGGGATCACAATAGATGGTCATGCCGGATACGCAGAAGCCGGAAAAGATATCGTCTGCGCCGGAGTAACGGCATTGACCGAAAACCTCATAGACTCGATCGAGAGTCTAACGAAAGACACAATTCAATACGATATATCGCCCGGCAGGGTAGATATGCATTACAAGGATCTGTCAGAAGATGGAAAACTTCTGGTGGATTCTTTCTTTTTGGGAATCTGCGGAATAGAGCAGGATTTCCCGGAACACGTAAAAATCATTTGACCGCAATGTCGTTAAACTATCGCAATGGCACGGACATGGGACGGGCTGGGGCAGAAAGGATGAATATGAAGAACAAATTATACAGAGCATTGCAGATTTTCGCAGAGGGCGAAGGGGGCGGAACACCGGGAGAACCCGGAGGGAACGATCCCGGCGCAGGAAGTGGAGCACCTACAACAACACAGACAGAACCGTTATCTTTTGACGATTTCCTCTCACGGGAAGGAAATCAGGCTGAATTTGATCGCAGGGTGCAGAAAGCCATACAGACGGCCGTATCGAATGCACAGAAGAAATGGCAGACCATGACAGACGGTAAGGTCTCTGAGGCTGAGAAACTGGCTCAGATGACAAGCGAGGAAAAAGCTGAGTACAGGGCGAAGAAAGCAGAGCAAGAACTTGCAGACCTGAAAAAGCAGATGGCACTCGGCGACATGGCAAAAACCGCACGGAAGATGCTGTCAGAGGAAAATATCAGCGTGCCGGATGAAATCATCATGAATCTTGTGTCTGACGATGCGGAAAAGACAAAATCTGCGGTTGAGTCATTCGCAAAGGTATTCAAAGACACGGTTCAGGTTGCCGTGAAAGAAGCATTGAAGGGGAATCCCCCGAAGGCGAACAACGGCGGCACAACAACAGTAACCCGTGAACAGATTCTCGCCGTAAAGGACAGAACCGAGCGGCAGAGACTTATTGCGGAAAATCCGCAGTTATTTGTAAGAAAGTAAAGGAGACATGATATGAACAGAATCAAGAAACTTGCGAAAAAACTTCAGCTTTTCGCAGCAGAACCGAACGTAATCACAACACAGCAGATCACCGTAAACCCGAGAGAGATTGATTTCGTCACATCTTTCGGAAACGACCTTTCCGCACTGACAGAGGTGCTTGGAATCGCACAGCCGATCAGAAAGGCGAATGGGACGCAGCTTGTAGGGAAGAAAGTAACTGGAACGCTGGAAAGCGGAGATGTTCCGGAAGGCGAGGAGATCCCGTTTTCTCAGTTTTCCGTGGAGCCGGTTTCCTATGAGACTATCAGCGTAAGGAAGTATGCGAAGGCGCTGACGCTGGAAACCGTCATTGAAAACGGCGTGGAAACGTCTGTAGGAATGACGGATGATGAGTTTAAACAGCAACTGATCGACGTGATCCTTGCCGACATGTACAACGCACTGCTGGCCGGTACACTGACGGCAGAAGAAAACACTTTCCAGATGGCAGTCTCTATGGCTGTAGGAAGGGTAAAAGACAAGTTTAAGAAAATGCATAAGGCGGCGACTGGCGTTGCTGTGTTCGTAAATACTCTGGATGTGTACAGCTATCTCGGCGGCGCACAGATCACGGTTCAGACTGCTTTCGGTATGGACTACGTGGAGAAGTTCCTCGGTGCGGACATCGTGTTCTTCTCTTCTGAGGTTCCGCAGGGCCGCGTGATCGCTACGCCGGTGAACAACATGAAAGTGTACTACGTGGATCCGGGAGACAGCGAGTTCGCACAGATCGGACTGGCATATACAGCAGATCCGGAAGTGCCTTATATTGGTTTCCACACTGAGGGGAACTACCGGAGAGCACAGTCTGAGGACTATGCGATCATGGGTATCAAGATCTTCTTCGAGTATGTGGACGCTGTTGCGGTTGTCACGATTGCGGATTCTCCGGACCTTGCAGCTATCACTGTTACACCGTCCGCAGGAACAGCAGAAGGGACGACAAAAGCATCTGTATCCGGTAACACCGGAACGAAGCTTAAATACAGACTTGCGGATGCGGCTGTACCTGTTGAGTATGGACAGAGCGTTCGCAACTGGTCAAACTTCACGGCTAATGCAGACATTCCGGCAGAAACAGGACAGACAATCACAGTAGTTGAATATGACGACTACTACAAGGCTATTGGTTCCGGATCTGCCACAGTAACCGTAAACGCAGGAGCGTAGAAAAGAGGTACGGCTCATGGAAGAATTATTATCGCGGCTTAAAATCCGGTTGCCGGATACACAGCTCACGGACGCTCAGCTTGCAGAGTATTTGACGACCATGAGCGACCGGCTTTGCTTGCGGCTGGGGGCTGATACGCTCCCGCCGCTTTTCAATTCGATTTGCGTAGACGCTACGGTCAAGATGGTTCGCCGGACATACTACGAGGGTATTTCTTCTGAAGGCGTGTCGAACATATCTACTTCTTTTGTTGATGATATTCTCGGGGAATATGCCGGGGAAATCGCAGACTGGAAAGATGCACAGGCGGCAGACGGAAACACAAAAAAGGTGGTGACTTTTCTGTGATATGGAAATCATGCCAGTTACAAAAGCTTACCGGGCAGACAGATGACGCTCTCGGGAATATGGTCGGCGGCGAATGGCAGACGGTGAAAGATACGTTCTGCCGGTTCACGCCGTGGACGGATGAACAGATCGCAATGGACAGCCGGAATGTTACGAAAAACGAACAGCGGTTTGCAATCCCGATATCCTACGATGATTTCCCGGACTGTACCCATGCGGTTATCGACGGGGTTCGGCAGAAGATCAAGGAAAAGATTGATCTGACACCGAGATACACCGTCATACAGGTGGAGGTGTACAAGAAATGAGCATCAACATTACATTTTCAGGATTTCGGGAACTTGAAGCCGAGCTAAATCGGCTGAACGCTGTACGGTTTGATGCGGTCATAAAAAAGCAGATTACAGAGCTGCTGAACAGGGCAAGAGCCGCAGGGGGTACGCCTGTGGATACCGGAGAATTACGGAACAGTTCGAGCGCTGACCTGAATGACGGAGTGATGGGGTATACAGCCTCATACGGACCGCATGTTGAATTCGGGCACAGAACACGGGACGGCGGTTATGTGCAAGGACAGCGGTTTTTGCAACATAACGTTGATACACAGCGCCCGATCTATAAACAGGATTTGATTAACGCAATCAGAAAGGAGCGCGGATAATGGCATATCAGAAACTATCGCCTGTCACGCTCATTGCAGCAGTACAGGAAAAAGTTGAAGCTCTTACAGGGCTGAGATGCTATGACCATGTACCACTGAATGAGGAGAGTCCTCTGTATTTCGCAGAGATCATACGGATTCGGCCTGCAAACAGCAAGACCATGTTCCGGGATGTGTACTCGGTAGCGATTCACTGCATTGCAGAGAAAAGCCCGTCTTCCGTGGGCGCGTACAACTTAATAGAGAATTTACAATCGGCTCTGAGCGAGGATATCATCCTCCCGGAGCCCTTTACATTGGTTATGCAGACAGACAACGGTGTGCAGACCATAAAGACGGATGAATCCGGTGAAAAGCACGCTATAGTAAGCTATGACTTTACGGTTTGCTACGGATTTATCTGTAAATTATGAAAGGAGAAACCATGAAAAACAAGATTTTTAAAGCATTACAGCTTTTTGCTTTTGACAGTAATGCCTACTGTGATTTTACATCCACAGCGGCGAAAGCAATCGCAGGAAAGGACATTCTGCTTTGCATCTGGAGCCTTGACGGCTCACAGCTTCTGGCAATCAGCGGACAGCAGGGACTGAAGATTAACCGGTCCGCAGACACCATCGAGATCACATCAAAGGATACACAGGGCGGTTGGAAGTCCTACCTTGCCGGGATGAAAGAGTGGAGCATCGACAACGATGGTCTTTTCGTTCCGAACGATGAAAGTCATAAGATTCTTTCGCAGGCGTTTAACAGCGGCGATCCTGTCTGCATCAAGGTCGTTGATGGAAAGCGCAAAATCGGAATGTTCGGTGGTCTGGCAGTTGTAACGGATTACCCGTTCGAGGCGCCTCATGACGATGCAGTGACCTATTCAATCACACTGTCCGGTATGGGCGAATTCGTAGATCTGTCACTGGATCCCGCATCTCCGGACACTATGCCGGACGGAACGGCGGCTCTTGAACCTCTCACGGTCGTATCTGTGGCAGGATCATCCGCAGGAGCGTCAAGTGTCTATGTAAACCCGGCGAAAGAGGGATCGGACAAGTACTTCTATAAGACGGGCGCGGCTCCGCTTGCATATCCGTCATACGGTGAAGTGATCAGCCAGACCGAATGGAATGGATCGTCCGAGATTTCCGGGCTTACCGCAGGAAACCAGATCATGATTATCGAAACCGATTCAGACGGGAAAGCACTGAAAGCGGGAGTTGCCACGATCACAGTCGGAGCAGATTGAGGAGAGATGATAAATGTTTGAATATAACGGGAAAGAATATGAACTTAAGTACAACCTGAAAAGGGTTGAACTGATTGAAAACACTGTAGGAATGCCGATGATGGCAGATATCGCATCTCACAAAGGGATGCTCGGACTTACTGCGCTGAAAGCGTATTTTGCCTACGGCCTGAAAGAAGAGGGTTCTGACAGCTATGTAGCGCCAAAGAACGGGATGAAAATAGCCGAAGATCTCATTGAATCTACTGGATATATAACGATCAACGGCGCAGTTATGGACGCTATGCAGAGGGATTGCCCTTTTTTCTTCCAAGGCGCTTAGTTGATTTCGAATACCTGAAAGGCGAACCTGATCCGGAATATGAAAAATTAGCGGAGCCATATCAAAACGATATGGACTTCGCTTTTTTTGCAGTAAATCTCGGATATTCAAAAAGCGATTACTACGATCTGACTCCGAGAGAAGCGGCATTTATCCGTAAAAAGTGGGAGGAAAAAACAGTATCAGACTCAACGCTATTACGGAATGCGGTTCTGAATGCTGTATCTAATGCGCTCCGCAAGAAAAATGCAAGTTTCCGCGATCTCTGGAAAAGACTTTCGAGACCGGCTGACAAAGAGAAAGCGAGAGATGATATCAAGATTGTTCTTGAGATCGAAGAAAAAGAGGGAAAAGGTTGGGTTGACAGAGTATATAAAGCGGCTGGACTAAAGCGGAAAGGAGGTAACTAATGCCTGATTACACACTATCTGCAAAAATAACTGGTGATTCAAGCGGATTTGACAAAGCGATACAAAGCGCAGAAAAAACGGCAAGTTCGTTTGAAAAGAGGATGGAAAGCATATCGTCTAAAGCCAAAAGTATTGGCGATAAACTCAGCGGAATAGGAACTGCGTTAACTGTTAGTGTTACTACTCCTCTTGCTGTCGCCGGAAAAGGCATGGTAGATGCAGCATCAGATTTTGATGAAAATTTGAATAAAATCAGTGTTGCGTTTGGAGATAGCGCTGACGATGTAAAAGCATGGGCTGACACGGCTACTGAATCATTTGGATTGTCAATGAATCAGGCACTTGAAGCTACTTCATTATTTGGCGATATGGCGACTTCAATGGGAATATCTCAGAGCGAAGCGGCTTCAATGTCTACTTCTTTAGCCGGACTTGCCGGAGATATGGCATCATTCAAAAATATCGGAATAGATGAAGCTATGACCGCGCTTAATGGCGTGTTCACCGGCGAGACAGAATCACTGAAACAGCTCGGTATTGTTATGACAGAGGTTAATTTACAAGAGTTTGCGGATGGTCTTGGTCTTGTATATAACGACATGACTCAGGCTGAGAAAGTGCAGCTCAGATACAACTATGTTATGGCAATGTCTAAAAATGCCATCGGAGATTATGCCAGAACATCTGACGGAACAGCAAACAGCATGAGAACGTTCCAGGCATCAGTAGAAAACCTTGCTATTACACTCGGACAGAATCTTCTGCCTATTGTGACACCGATCATCCAGAAAGCCACAGAAATGGTAAACGCATTTGCGGCAGCGGATCCGGAACTACAACAGCTCGTGCTAAAAATAGCGGGAATAGCGGCTGCGGCAGGTCCAGCTTTATTGGTAATCGGAAAGATGGTTTCTGTATTTGGGTCTGCTTCAGGAGCTATAGGATTGTTAAGCGGAAAAATTGCTGCACTCGGTGGAATGAAAGCTGCATTGTCGGGAGTATTTACAGCCATTACCGGCCCGGTAGGAATTGCAGTCGCGGCAATTGCTGCGCTTGTTGCGGCATTTGCCTATCTTATGACAACAAATGAGGGGTTCAGGAATTCTATCATGCAGACTGTTTCAACAATTGGACAGTCACTCATGCCGATTATACAGGCACTTATGCCCGTGATACAAAATATTGCCACTGTGTTGGCAACAACAATATCATCAGTATTGCAGGCGTTAGCTCCGGTTTTAGCACAGATTGTCACAATGATAGGGCAGATAGTAGCTACCGTAGCACCGCTCATAGCGCAGTTGATTTCTCAGCTTGCGCCAATACTCACAACGATTATACAAACCGTTGGCAACATTGTATCCGCAGTATTGCCGCCGGTTATCACAATAATTAATGCAATTATGGGTGTGATTGAAGCATTGTTGCCACCGATTATGAGTGTGTTGTCAACAGTGATTGATGTGGTTTCGCAGATTATCACAGCGATAACGCCTATTATTTCATTTGTGGCTGGTGTCATATCTGACATCATGGGGATTATAAGCCCGATAATATCATTTATTGCCGGGGTAATATCGTCAATCATTTCTGTGATATCCCCTATTGTGTCTACTGTAGCAAGCGTATTTTCGGCTATATTCTCTACGGTATCCAGTATCATGAATAAAGTCGGCAGCGTTATAAAAACAGTATTTAACGGCATAAAATCCGCATGGAACGGTCTGACATCATTTGTATCCGGTGTGTTCTCCGGAATCGGCAGCGCGGTCAATTCGCTTGTTAGCACAGTTAAAGGGTTCGTAAATGGCGTAATCGGAGGAATCAATGCTGCAATCGGTCTTATCAATATGATACCTGGCGTAAACATAGGGAGAATCCCATATCTGGCACACGGTACCGACGATTGGCAGGGCGGTTTCGCATACATGAATGAGGGTGGTAGAGGCGAACTTACTTATCTCCCGAACGGGGCGCAGGTAATACCGCACGATATATCCGTGAAATACGCGAAAGAAGCCGCAAGAGCGAATAGCGGAGCTGAATCACTCGATTTAAGCGGACTTATGGAAGGAATGGTGATACAGGTCATTAATAATACCAATGTTGACGGGACTCCATTACTGGAAAAAGCATCTGATTTCACAATACGGAAAATCGGGAATCAGCAGAAAGCAGTTCTCAAAGCAAGGGGGGCATTCGCATGAAAAAAGTAATAATCGAATACAACGGCGAGACCTCTGAGGATCACTGGTGCTTCTTGAACGACTATCCAGAATTTTCCGGGGGCAGTAAGCAGTATAACACTTATACCGTCCCCGGAATGGACGGAGAATTGATCGAGACAAACGACTATTTGAGTAATCTTCAGATTAATTGTACATTCTCGATCATCTCAAAGACATTTATGGATAATGTGCGAAATATTAGGTCATGGCTGTCCGGGACTGGCGAACTTGTCATATCGGACAGCCCAGATGTATTTTACAAGGTCTGGAAGATAGAGTATGGAGACATTGCAAGAGAAATCAGGAAGTTCGGGACATTTACAGTGTCGTTCGTATGTACCCCGTTTGAGTTCCTAAAAGACGGGCAGATCCCGGTTAGTTCCGTTGCATTTAATCCGGCAGATAAAGCAAAACCGATATACACAATCACAGGCGAGGGACTATGTACGTTGACTGTAAACGGATATGAATTTACGGCAAATGTCGGGCAAGATGCGGTAATTAACTCAGAGCGTCAATTATCATACAAAAACGATGGACAGTCGATTAACACAGATGTAACGGGAGACTATGAAAAGCTGTGGTTGCCGCATGGGGAAAATACAGTTACAGTGTCGTCCGGATTTTCTTTGTCTGTCGTGCCGCAATGGGGGTATAGAGTATGATCCAGTGCTATGAAAAAGACAATGCAAACTATGATGCAAATGGTGATATCACGCTATTACCGACACAATGCGAACTGTCTACCGAGATCAACGGAACATGGGAACTGACAATGAGTCATCCTCTTGATCCGGACGGAAGATGGAAGTACCTGTCAGAAGAGGCGGTCATATCTGCTCCGACATTCCAGAGCGATCATCAGTTATTCCGGGTAGATAAGTGCGTTAAGACGGATTCTTCAGTTGAGGCAACAGCATATCCGATATTCTTTGACAGCGCGGACGATTGTTTCCTGATGGATACGCGCCCGACTAATCAGAACGGGCAGAATGCCTTGAATATCATGACTCAGGGCAGTAAGTACAGCGGTGAGTCTGATATCACAACAGGCGGCACCGCCTATTTTGTGCGTAGAAATTTGATGGACGCGATCAACGGGGAAGACTCCCCTACGTTCATCCAGACCTGGGGCGGTGAAATCCTATATGATAATTTTAAGGTTATCATAAATGAGCGGATCGGCGGGGACTACGGCGTGGAAATCCGATATGGGAAGAATATGGATGGATTGTCATACACTGTGGATATGTCGGATGTGGCGACCAGGATCATACCGGTTGCATACAATGGACGGATGATGAGCGGTGACACGCCGTGGGTGGACAGCGAAAACATTGACAAGTACGCGAAAAAATACATCCGTGAAGTGAAATTTGAAGACGTGAAGCTTGCAGAGGACGCATCCGACAGCGAGGACGAAAACATTATCATCTGCGCGGATCAGACGGCGCTTGACGTGGCACTGAAGCAAAAATGTGAAGACATGTATGCAGCAGGTGCCGACCTCCCGGCGGTGACCATCGAAGTGACTATGATCGACCTTGCGAAGACAGAACAGTATAAAGAGTTTCAAGATCTGGTTACTGTCGGTCTCGGGGATACAGTGCATTGCTATAATTACAAGCTCGGGATCACAACAGATGCACGTGTGATAAAGCTGACATGGGACTGTATCAGGAATCAGGCAGGAGAAATGACGCTCGGCGACTACGAATATAACTATTTTTCCGAGCTGACATCATCATTACAGGCAATTCAGCAGGTGATCGGTCCCGGCAATACTCTTGTCGCTGAGAGAGTCAGCGGAGTCCTGAACGCAATCAACACGCAGCTGAGATATCAAAAAAACGTAGCACAGACCGCAGATGTTCGCGCGATTCTGTTCGAGGACACAAACGAAGAGTCCCCGACCTACGGCGCTATGTGCCTCGGGACGCAGGGATTTCAGATAGCGGATAGCCGGACGGCGGACGGACGTAACTGGGACTGGACAACGGCATTTACCGCAAAGGGCGGTTATGCAAATACATTGATTGCCGGACTGCTATCTGACAAGACCGGTCGCTCATATTGGAATCTGGATACCGGAGAGCTGCAGCTTACAGGTGAATTTATACAGCGTGCAGAAGACGGAACGTTGTCAGTCGCTATAACTGGAAATCATATTGAATTCTATTCGTGGGAAGATAACGGCGACCATGTCGGAAGTATTGGCGCGGTCAGGAGAGCGGATGATGGAAGACGAGGCGTTGAAATGTGGTGCGACAATGGAGACATGCTATGGTTGGGATATGATGATGGTACTGCTAATTCTGATCATATTAAGCCTATTTTTACATTTGATACGCAGAATCTTGACAGTACGCCTGGGATTATAAATACAGTATCAGGCACAATTTTCCCGTCAAACGCTAACGGTGGAATCGTCGTGCAAAATGGACTGATAAAAACATGGGGACTAAAACTTGCATCCGGGACTCTAAGCGTAATTACCGGGATATCCTGGAACAGTTCCGGCATAACCCGAATAGACAGAGCTAATCTTACAATATCGGGTGGGCTGATAGAAAGCTGGACAACATCAAGTAAAGATTATTGATTGCGAGGTAATCAACATGGAAGATACAGCAAAAAATGAGTGTATAGTGAAAGACTATATCAGTGAAACACAGCTATTAGAACAGGAGGTAAAAGATGCCGAATCAGATTAACAGGGATATATACGTCTTGTCGAGCAAAGTTAAAGACCCGATCGACTATGTGCGGCTGACGAATGATATACCTATCGTGTTTACGTTCAGGGACTACGATATCCTGCCCGGTTCGGCGGCACAGGTGTACGTGCAGAAGCCGTCCGGAAAAGCAGTATACGATACAGCCGCAATATCCGGTAATGTCGTTACTGTCACGGTTAGGGATCAGATGTTTGCGGAACTCGGCGTATCCAATCTCCAGATCAGGATCACACAGGGAGATGAAAAACTGGTCAGCTTTTCTCAGCCTGTCAGAGTGCATCCGAACTATACGGATGGGGACGCGGAGCAGAGCAAAAATACTGGAGGTTTTTTTGATGACGCGGAGCAGGCTGTAGAGAATGCGAATCAAGCGGCAGGATTGGCAAATCAGGCAGCGCAGGCAGCAAATGAAGCAGCTGAAGCTGTAAGAGAAGCGGTGAGCGGAGTCATCAATGACGATCAGGCATCGACCCTCACTACATATTCAAGTTCAAAAATCGATGAAAAATTACAGCAACAGACGCAAGAAACTGTTATAGACGATAGTACAACATCTGACACAAAAACATTTTCGAGTCAGAAGATATCGAATCTCATTGGAGCCTTATCATCCTTAACGACGGAGCAGAGAAGCAACATTGTATCGGCGATAAACGAACTTGTCGAACGGATAAATAATCAAGACGCTAATATTGATGATTTCGACCGGCGCCTTGGCAACGAAGAAGATCAGGTTGATTTTATCACTGACACGATCATCGGGAACAGGGGCAATCTAGATACCACAGATAAATCATCTATCGTCGGCGCGATAAATGAGGTGAATGGGAAACTCATGACCGGATCATATACAATCCCACGGCCGAGCGGATATGACATACAGACTATCACGATCACTACAGGCAAGGACATGAGAAATGCATATATTGCTGTTGCGTGCATGGACAATCTGCAGACAGATGCACCGCGGTTTATGATTACAGGCCGGACGCAGACGGGATTCAGTTTCTTTTTTATGCCGAGCGGAACAAGCAGGCCGTATGTTTGTCAATGGATAGCAGTATTTTAAGGAGGTACATATATGTTTACACTATTATCAATTCAGCAGACAGCAGACGCTACACCGCAGAATGCGGATGGTCGTGCAATCAGGTGCCTGATACTTGCAGACAACACAACTGATGCTCTGCCGACCACAGGACAGAATGTAGAGCACATGGGGGATGATCAGACGTTTATGCCGGGCAGTATCGCAATTACTCCGGCGTTTGACGTGGCTATGGTTGGGAACGATGGAAAGTGGGGTGCATGGGCGTGAGGTACAACACAGATATAAACCCGTTACTTGCTGCATTATTCGCAAAGTTAAAAAATAATGGAGGAGCTGGAGGAACGTCAGACTACAATGACCTGACCAATAAGCCAAAGATCAACGGAGTAGAAGTATCAGGAAATAAAACATCAGCAGATTACAAGATATCCGCAGAGATAACACAGGTAGACCACGGCGCCTCAGACACAACCTTCGCTCTCCCACCGAATCAGTACCACACATGGGGAGAGGTGGCAAGCCTAACCATCACGCTCGGAGCAGAGACATCCGGACAGGCTAATGGCTACTGGTTCAGCTTTGATTCTGGGGACACCGCCACAACTCTTTCTCTGCCGGAAACAGTCATAACAGACATTGTAGTAGAACCGAACATGCATTACGAATGTTCCATTGTTGGTAACTACATGACGTTCGAGGAATGGGAGGTATCGGCATGAATATTTTAGAAGCACGCCGGAGAACGCTAGGCAAAGGCGTGTACAAGAAAACCGTGGAAGGCAATCCAGCCATTGCGCAGGGCAGTCTGGCTAGGATGTATCCCAAGATAGAAATGCAGGGTTGGACAGAACAGAATCAGTATGAGGGAAAGAATCTGTTTGATATAAGCAAAGTTATAGGATCTGACAATGGAAATTTAAAAGTAGAAGGAAATACTATTGTAGTTAAAAACGCTCAATATGGACAGGCGGGAAAAGACCCACATAAGTTTTCTGATTATTTTCCAAATGCGGAAATTGGAAAAACATATAGATTAGATTTCGACTATATAAATAGAACGTTTATTTTTATTCAAGGCGTGGGAATTTGGGATGCAAAACAATCTAAAGTTATGACACAAGAAATATTGGACGGAATAGTTTATTTTTATTCTACAGCAAGCGAAGAAAATATATATTCAAACATTATGTTAAACGAGGGAACTACTGCACTACCATACGAACCATACACAGGCAATCAACCCTCACCATCACCAGAGTATCCGCAGGAGATTGTAAATGCTGGAAAGTATAACGAAGAGGCGCAGAAGTGGGAGTATGAAATCACAATCGCAAATGCGCAGACAGACCCGGACAAAAATCAGACCGTCACTCTCACCGCCGACCGCCCGCTGACAAAGTGGGACAAGCTGGAAAAGCGAAATGGTCAGTGGGGATGGGTGTATAAGTCGGAAGAAATCGAATCTTATACGGATGAAAGCGTACCTGGAGAATATTTTTCCACAACCGGACAGTTATCAACAGGAGCACAGGTGTGGTATGAAACCACTACAGAAACCTTTGTCCCCCTCACCACCGCCGAGCAGGAAGCCATGAACGCCTTGTACACGTTCCGTCCGACTACGGTGCTATCCAACGACTGTGAGTGCAACATGAAGCTGATGTATAAGACCAAGGAGAGTATGCAATCCGCACCGGGGGGGGGGTATCCTGAAAGCTGATGGTGTGACTTCAGAATTTATATTTCCCGTAAAATGGAATCAGGTTAATAAAATTGCATTAAAAATAAGTGGTATTTCCTCAAACCGATCCATATTTGTTTGTGGAGCTAATCAGCAAAACATATGGATTGGTTTAAATAATGTGATGAGTATGATAGGATTAAAAAAAGCAGTGTACAGTGGAGCACCAGAAAATGAAATTGTTGATGGAAAATACCACGAAATGATTTTTACATTTGAAAAGCCTGTAGAACATACAAATATTTCAAACATATGGGACGGAGCGTGGTCAAAGAATATCATATATCATGAAATTATGTTCTATGACGATGATGAATTACTTTCAGATTGTGTGCCTTATTATAAAGGCGCAGGATATATGTTGGACAAGAAGAACAATATCGTAATTAGAGCATCAGACCCAGATGCATACCAATTCGCATAGAAAGGAGCGATTGAATGTTAGGAAAAATCATAGACGGGGTTCTTGCTTACCCACCGAACAGGATTATCCTGAACGGGATGCAGATATTCAACCCGACTGAAACACAGCTCATATCTGCTGGGTATAAGCCAATCATAGAAACGGACATGCCAGATGATGCGCCGGACGGACAACACTACGAAGCGCAGTATACGGACGAGGAGACGCAGATAACGCAGAGCTGGGTTTTGGTAGATAACCCTCCGGCAGATACATCAAAAACTCTGGAGCAGAGGGTAACTGACTTGGAAAATAACCAGAACGATATGAATCGAATCTTTGAGGAGGTGGTCAACGGTGAAGCTGCCTTACTTTAAAGCGATTTGCCAGATGGCTGTAAACGGGGCGCAGAGCCTGACGGACTCGCAGGCACTTGCTGCCCCGGAACTGTATCCTACGTACGAGTGGCTGGTAGAGCACAATATTAGGGTAAAGAAAACAGAGATGATTTTCCGATATGGTGACAAGCTCTATCGGACAGTAAAGAACAACACCAAGTTTGATGGGAAAAATATTCCCGGGAAAGATGGTGGGAAATATTTTAGAGAAGTCATACCAGAAATGATGTAAATATTCGGTGTTCGAGATATTTTTATAGCATAAGGCGAGAACATTCGCAGGCATGGGAAGACGCATAGAGGCGAGGTGAAAATATGGCAATCCGAGACAGACCGTAACAGGTCTTATTTTTATACTCTAAATTACAATAATGAAGGAA
>ERZ1090869.143-NODE-143-length-39694-cov-12.058654_pt1 | contig 39694 bp, 35 predicted proteins | sample MGYA00478474_ERZ1090869 | MGnify/ENA primary metagenome ERZ1090869 (study PRJEB33644, sample SAMEA5815748) | chicken gut metagenome | biome: Chicken; feature: Gastrointestinal Tract; material: Caecum | place: Ireland | collected 2019-01-01 | study: A study of the... | reverse complement strand
GTTGGGGCGAGGGCAGGTCGGCTGCACAGTAGTTCAAGAGTGTCGCCAGTTGGCTGGGGGCGCTGCGGGCTTGCGGAGTTGTTGGGAGGCGGGGCCACGCGCACGCGCGCATGCAGAGTCAATTGACCTTATGACAAAAAGTGCTTATTTTTGGCGTCAATCCGGCTGTACGGCTTGGATCCGTAAGGCCTGGCAGCAGCGCGGGAGTGCAGGGTCGTCGACTCACAGCAGCGAGGCGTCAGCATTTCCTGACACGCATTGGCCGATTAAGCAAGTCGAGTAGATCGTTTTATGGGCTGCCGGCTGTCGGCGCCGCCGCGACCCGGTGCTGAGGGCAAAAAGAAAAGCCCCACACCTTTTGGTGCAGGGCTGCGGGGTCGCGGGGTATGTGGTTACGGCTCGACGTACATGTGCTCGAGGTCAAACTGGTAGATTTGGTTGAGCGCGTCGATGTTACCGTCGATGGCATGGTTGAGCAGGATGGACACAGAGCTGTAGGCCTTCCGCTCCTCCTTGGTCCGCCAGGTTTGCTGGGCGCGGACAGTGTAGACGTTCATGAGACGCAGCAGGGCTTCGAGGCGGCGCTGCTCAGTCGGTTTCTTGTTAAACATGGTAGCCTCCTTTTATGGAGCGGGACCCAGGCGGACCCAGGTCCCGCAGTTCTACTTACCCGAGCTTCTTCATCAGTTCCAGGATCTCGGTGGGCACGTCGCCCTCAATCTTGGACAGAGCCTCGCGGAGCTCGTCGACTTTGATGGACTTGACAGCAGCCTTGGTGGCTACCCGCGCCGTAGGGCGCAGGGCGTTGAGACGCTCAATCTCGGCCTCGACCTGGGCCAGCTCCTCGGTAGCACCGTCGACGCCGGCCTCAGCCAGCTTCTTGACACGGCACTTCTTGGACTGCAGCGACTTGACCTTCCGGACAATGGCGTCCTGGTCACCAGCAAGGGCGTCGAGGTCCACCTCGGCGGCACCGCGGGCGCCGGTGTACGGCTTACCCATGGCCTGGCGAACCATCAGCTCGGCATACATCGCAGCCACGTAGTTGCGGCAGTTGAGCATGGAGCTACCGATACCCTTCTTCTTGCACTTGGACCGGTCGGAGCGGCGGGACTCCAGCAGGCGCTTGAGCTCGTCCTCGTCGGCACCGTCCAACACGGCGGCGTCGGCCTCCACGTTGGCGATGATACCGGTCTTCTCGAACAGGTCCAGCAGGTCCGCCGGGTCACCAGCCATCATCTTGTTGGCCAGCTCGTGGAACTCGGGATTGGCAGAGGCCGTTTTAATGGTCTCGGTAGCCCGCTCGGTGGCACGGCTGTTCAACTCGACGGTGTGGTTCAGACGGCGACTGGTCGCGGTGGTGCTGTCGGTCTGGGCGCTGAGCATCTCGAACGGATTGGTGGTGGTAGTCTTTTTCATGGTAGTACTCCTTTCAGTACGTTCAAAATCTACTACCGTCCGTATTGACGGCAGACCGCAGTGGCCTGGTGCGACGCCGCGTGGTCAAGCCACTCGGGTCTACCGTCAAGTCCGTTCGTTCGTTCCGTATTGACTTATCGAGGTGCACGTCGCGTCTCGTGCGACCCGCGCGTCACGCGCGACTCACGCGGGCTGGGCGCCCGTCGCGTCCCGTATAATCACCGCCTTTCTCTATCTTGATTATATTATACTGTGGAGTCTGCGATGTGTATACCTTATTTTTATTTTCCGCCGGTAGCTGTAGCTACACGGATCATATCCGACATGGCCGGGACGTTTTATGCGCTGCGGCGCGGAGCCGAGGGCCCTGGCTGGAAGCGTGCTTTTATGTGCGATCCGGTGCCGCGGAGTAGGACTGACTGGATACGTGCGATACCGTGCGGTGGCCGTTTCCGGTCGGAGCGCGGCCGCGCCGCGGAGTAAAAAGAAAAGGGGTATACTGATTTTACTCAGCATACCCCTAATCTTCGACTCGGTATTCTAGTTAGTTGTACTTTACACGATGAGCAGCATCAAGTACTCAATGCACTTATCGATCCACCCAGGAATAGGCTGTGCATACCCACAGTCTTCTTTCCACTGCTCGAGCACACCAATATAGTACATAGGCTTGCAAGCAAGCTCAGCAGTATCATAGTCACCATTGGGATCATTACGCTGCATCATCATAGCAACATAGTCAAGCTCCTTCTTGAACATGACATACTTCTTAATCTCGGCGCTCATAGTAGTACTCCTCTCTATTCAAGCTTATTTGGTGCTGGTACTCTCACTCCCAGCATATTCTCTGTTAGTAGTGGTTAACTTACAGCTGCATGATTCTTTCGCACAGCAGCTTGCGAGCAAAGTCCTTAATGGACACATCAGCATAGTTATCTGCTGTGAGCTCGTGGCAGACGATAGTCCCGTTGTCCACAGCCCTATCAATATAGCAGCACCAGATCTGCTTTACGTCCTCTACGGTCAGTTCAAGAGGCATAGTGCAGCTTACATACTCAGTAAGCTCACCGTGCACTGTCGTGAGGGTCTCTTCAGAGATATTGAGCAGTCTTTTGGTGGTGAAGTTACCCTCCAGGACGTAGCTGAGGCAGTGGAACAGACAAGACTCGTTGTTGGCAGTGATTTTCATAGTAGTACTCCTTTACATTCAGTAGTAGTTTGCGCTGGTACTCTCACTCCCAGCATATTCTCTGTCAGTAGTGGTTACTTACTTCAGATTCTTGAGAACCTGGGCAATCGCAGCCTTATCAGCCTTGGTCAGACGGCCGCTCTCGAGCTGCTTGATCAGCTTGTCAAGCTCGCCATTGTCCGCACTCTGCTTGTTGGCCTTCTTAGCCTCACTGAACCGCTGACTAGCAGCCTTGTACCGGGCCATGAAGTCGTCCATATCCTCGATCCGCTCAGGATACTTAGTCTTGGCACTCGCCATGTTATCCCGAATGGACTGCAGGGTACGCACGTCGCTCAGAGGCACCGCCATGATCTCCTCCATAGTCCAGGTCCAGTAAGCCTTACCGGCCTTGTTCTGCCGGGTAGCCACAGTGGCCTTACCGACGAGACCGTCCAGGAAGCTGGACATGAGCTCAATGCGAGTAAGGTCCTTGAACTTGGTGGGAGTGTCAGGGCGCTTCTTGGTGTTGCACAGGGCACTGCTCAGGTTGTGCTTCATGACCTTCAGCACAGGAACGATGTCCCCATTGTACATCTGGTCAGCGCAGTCCTGAATCAGCTTCAGCATGCTGCCATCCTCGATGGCATTCTGCAGCTGGTTAACCTGCACGGGCTCATTGTTCACCATGATGGTGCCGATGTGATAGTTAGCCTTGATAGCGTTCCAGCTCAGGTTCTCGGTAATCTTGTTAGTAGACATAATAGTACTCCTTTCATTTGTAAAGACATTTGGTAGTTTTATTGGTACTTACGGGTATGCGCTAGTTCATAGCTTATAGGCCTCACCTCCTTTAGAGTACCTACTACCAGAATACCGAGTCTTCAATATTTAGTTGTCAAGGTACAGTTGGGACTTGATAACTGAATACCAGGTGCCAGCCTCAAACCTCCTTTAGTTAATCTTTAGTAATCCGCAATTAGTGACGGGAATCCCAACGATCATCCGGTAGGATGTCGTGCCTAATCAGCCAAGGAACAATCTTGAAGTCCCACAGTCTACGACCAATTCTGGTTTCTTCAAAGAACCAGCAGCAAATGACACAGGGAGTGAACATAGCAGCGAGAATACCAACGTAGAGCATGAAGTCAACAAACATTTCCATAATAATCTTGGCTGGCACCCAGTATTCAGTTATCAAGGTCCCGATAGGCAATCCCGACTACGCGTGCCGTACAGCTAAAGATTGTAGCACGCGCGTGTGTGTATTCCCTATATGCTTAGCACCGCGGCGCTTGCTAGCCGAATTCAAAAGCTAAAGATTGTAGATAATCGGTCTACCAACACTCTCGCTCTACAACACGAAAATACTTTATAAAAAGTTCGTCGGAACTGGTCACATTTGCCACGCGCGCGCGTATAATATAATGTAAGGATAATAATGGGAGGAGGCGACGAGGTGAAGAAAGTTGATAAGCCAGTAGAACCAGTCAAGCCGGATCCATTCTGGCCTACTGGCGCCGTGCCAGATCACCTGAGCCCTGCACAGATGGCTGATACGAAAATATCAGAATTCGTAGGAGTAGATCCGTGGACCTGCGTCAAGTGTGGCACACATTTGAATAAAAGCAGCGAGAACCCCGACTACTGCGTAGAATGCTGGAAGAAGGAAGCCAACAACACCGCCTTGGCCAGAAAAGTGAATAGTAGCTGGATGGAAGACAGCGATGCGCTAGGTCTGGCATACTTCGAACGACAGCCAGAAGAAACCGATACAGAGTGGATGATATGGGAGCGCTACCGCAGCCACTACCCTATGAAGCTACCCACCTGGAGTGAGCTAGCTAAAGAATGTGGGTGTTCAGTAGGTCTCGTAACGCGTACAGCCCAGAAATGGAGCTTCAAGGTGCGCCTGCAGTCGTGGGCGCGGTATACCGATGACTCTATGATGGAGGAGCGCGCGGCGGCTATCAAGGAGATGAATGCCCGCCAGGTAGGTATGGCAAAGACCCTCCAGGAGAAGCTAAAGACCGCGATAGACAGCATAGACCCTGTACTGCTGCGGCCCGGCGAGATTGTGCAGCTGCTTAAAGTGTCTGCTGAGTTGGAGCGCCGCATCGTCACCGCCACACCTGAGAAGGTTGAGGGTACCTCTGCTGATGTGAAGCAGCGTCAGACCAATTTGACCAAACCAGAGGACATGAACGAGATCGTGAGCATCCTGGCAAAGACTGGTGTGCTGCCTGGCCAGGGCATCGCGGTAGAGCAGACTACTACCACACGCATTGTAGCTAAGGGCGAAGAGGAAGGGAGCGTAGTTATCATTGAGCCAGATCAGACTTAACTATAAGCCGCGGCTATATGAATGTAGCTGCTGTCATCAGTTGAAACCCGCCAGCGAGTTCTACAAGCAGAGCTACACTGGTGCACTGAACAGCCAGTGTAAGACGTGTGTCAACGTCAAGCGCTCTGTCGTGCGTCACAAAGACAAGCACGGCAAGTTCGTGTCTAAGGAGAAGCGGCGCAACATGGAGGAGGTCGACTACGGGCTCAATGACTGGCGAGATGCAATGCTTCATTTCCACGGGGAGTGTGCATATTGTGGTAGACCCGAGGGTCGCGCTAAGGCTGACAAGTTCGACAGAGAGCATTTCGTTCCGTTGTCTCGTGGGGGACGAACTGAAAGGAGTAATATCGGACCTGCCTGTAGAAAGTGTAATCGAGGCCGCGGTAACAAGCCGCTGTTTGAGTGGTTTCGTGAGCAACCGTTTTGGAGTCGTGAGCGTGAGCAACGAATCGTTAAGTGGATCGGCGAGGAGGCTGCTAAGCTCGAAGGATATGACAAGGAGGAAATAATATGACAAAGTATGTTGCTGCGCTGTATGCACTCTGTGATGCATGCGGCGTGGAGGTGCCGACTAACGTCCGCAATGACCAGAATCTCACCATTCGTCTGGCGTACATGTGCGCAGAGAAGATTGATGAGCTGGAAGGTGGGGTAGATACGTCTGATGCCACCGCCACTGCGGCTGACATCAGGACCAGCAAGACTGCCTATGCAAAGGGTCACAAGCTCACCGGCACCTTTGATGGCGTGTCTACCGATGACGCTGATGCCACCGCTGCTGACATCAAGACCGGCAAGACCGCATATGTCGCCGGTGAGAAGGTTACCGGTACATTTGCGGGCGTGGATTCTGCAGATGCCAGCGCTGCCGCAGCTGACATCAAGACCGGCAAGACTGCTTACGTGAACAATAAGAAGGTGACAGGCACGTTCGCGGGTGTGGATTCTGCTGATGCCAGCGCGACTGCGGCGGACATTAAGGCCAACAAAACCGCCTACGTGAACAACAAGAAGGTCACCGGCACGTTTGCGGGTGTGGATTCTGCAGACGCCACCGCTGCCGCGGCTGACATTAAGACCGGCAAAACTGCCTACGTGAACAACGAAAAGGTAACAGGTACCTTTGACGGCGTGTCTACGGCTGATGCAACTGCCACCGCAGCTGACATTAAGACCGGCAAAACCGCTTATGCTGGCGGTAAGAAGGTTACTGGTACGTTTGCGGGTGTAGATTCTGCAGGCGCAACCGCTACTGCTGCAGACATTAAGACCGGCAAGACCGCCTACGTGAACAACGTCAAGGTCACAGGCACCTCTACTGCAGTGGAGACCGGCGACGCGACAGCTACTGCAGCAGATATTGCTGTCGGTAAGACCGCCTATGTCAACGGTCAGAAGATTACTGGCACTGGCAATATCCAGCCTGCTGGCTAAGTAATATGCCGCGCTCACGACTCAATAGAGCGAAAGGATGGTGAATAATGCGACAGCACTATCATCGCTGTATGGTTTGTGGCAAAATAGCTGCTCACAGCAACCACACAGCACTTACCTGCCTTTCTTGCTTAGAAGCTGGCTTAAAGTACTGTAATGTATGCGGAAGAGTATTGCCGCTTGAAGCCTTTACCAGGAAACGCGATAAGTATGCCTCAGACTGCTTAGAGTGCCACAGAGGGCTGAACAGCCCAGTATACCAAGAAAACAGAAGGCGCGCAGAGGTCATACGTCGTAAAGATCCTGCATATAGAGACAGGAAAAATGCTTTGAACAGGCTACACTACCACAGCTCGTCTGCGCCATCTGCCCAAGCAGCTTATTGGGCAAATAAGAATCATGCCCGCAGGGCCTGTTTACGGGGTTCCTTTACAGAAAAGGATGCGCGCGATTCATTTGCTTTCTTTAATAACTCGTGTGCATATTGCGGAGCAACCGGCAAGCTTACTATTGATCACGTTATTCCGGTTAGTCGCTTTGGTGCAAATAAACGCTATAACATTGTACCGGCGTGCTCGCGCTGCAATAGCTCAAAATGTGACCATGACATTGTTGAATGGTACGAAAAACAGCCGTTCTATTCTGTAGAGCGCCTATTAAAAATACATAGCTGGTTTAAGGACCAGCAAGGAGGTGGTATCTAGTGGCCCCGCTTAATCTTGAAAACCTGTCTGCAGAGCAGCTACGTGAGTTGCAAGGTGCTCTCACGCCTAAGTGGAATAAGTACATACCCATAACACCTACTGCCAAGCAGACGGCAGCTCTATTGATGACTAACGTCAAGGAGCTCCTGTATGGCGGGGCTGCATAGTCCAGGGGGCGGTAAAAGTGTATACCTCCTGGCAGCAGCCCTGCAGTACGTAGATTGCCCTGGCTACTCCGCTATACTGTTCAGAAAGACATTCTCTGACCTTATGCTACCTGGCGCGTTGATACCCATGTCTCAAGAGTGGCTGCAGCCATTCATCAAACGGGGCGAGGTCAAGTGGCAGGACAAAGAGAAACGCTACACCTTCCTTGAGTCTGGCGCCACTCTTAGCTTTGGGTACCTCGATGCACGTGGTGATGAGCTACGTTATCAAGGTGCTCAGTTTCAGTTTGTCGGCATAGACGAGTGTACACATGTAGCTCCAGAGGCCTATAGATACTTGTTCTCTCGTATGAGACGTACAAAAGACATTCAGGGCGACATCCCGCTGCGCTTTAGAGCAGCATGTAACCCTGGTGGTCAATTTGGTGACTACTATTATGATCGCTTCTTTGTCGATAATCTCGACGAAAACGGCAAACCTCGTAGATTCTTCCTGCAAGCAGGCCTTCGCGATAACCCACACCTCGACGCAGAGGCCTATCGCGAGGCTCTGGCAGAGCTGGATCCCATCACGCGTGCCCAGCTAGAAGATGGCAACTGGGAAATTCGCCCAAAAGGCGACTTGTTTGACAAGGGCTGGATACTTCCGATCAATTATCTAGAAATACCAGCACACACCAGATGGGTTAGATTCTGGGATCTTGCAGCTATTGATCCAAAGTATCGTAAGAACAAGCACAATAAGCAAGCCCCGGACTGGACAATAGGCTTTAAGCTGGGCATGGCAGATGGCTGCTACTACGTCGGAGACATCATTAAGGTCCAAAAGAGCCCCGGTGACCTTGAGGAGCTCATTTATAACACTGCTGTGGCTGATGGCTATGGCTGTGCGATACGAATGGAAGAAGAGGGCGGCTCCTCTGGTATTGCAAACACTGAGCGGTATGCAAGAAATGTCCTCCAGGGCTTTGATTTTGCTGGTGTGAAGCCTGTCGTTAGCAAGATTGAGCGTGCAAGACCCGTAGCTGCTGCCTGCCAGGTAGGCTCTGTGTTTCTCAGCAATCGCTGCAGGAACGTCACAGACTTCTATGCACAGCTTGAGGCCTTCCCGAACGGTGCAAACGACGATATAATCGACGGTTTTTCTGGTGCTTTTGCTTATTTTAAGCCGAAAATCGGCAATATGGCACCACCTTCTAAGACTCCATGGCGCGTAAAGGTTGCGAAGGAGGAGACCAGGTCTCATTTCAGGCCTTTGGGCCTGTCTGGGAGCTACTGGCTTAACAATATGACGAGATGAAAGGTGGTTTAGAGGTTGGAAAATGTCAGTAAAGCAACTACACCAAAAGCCAAGACGTCACCCATTGGTGTAGTTGGGCTTAAGACGTCTTCTGGTAAGATCGAAGAAGAGTTCATTTATGACCTTCAATGGCCTGATGCGGGTAGAATTTATCAGGAGATGTCTTACAACGATGCTGTCGTAGGCGGCTGTCTGTACCTTATTGAGACGCTGATACGGCAGGCGCGGTGGCGCACAGAGCCGGCGTCTAAGGAGGCTGGCGATCTTGAGGCGGCAGAATTTCTTGAGAGCTGCATGAATGACATGTCTGAGACCTGGGATGCATTCATTTGTGAAGCTCTGTCTATGCTACCCTATGGTTTCAGCTTCCATGAGATCGTGTATAAAACGCGTCGCGGGCCAACAGAGCGTGATAAGAAGTTCCGCTCCAAGTACACTGATGGTAGAATCGGATGGCAGGACCTTCCTGTCCGCTCTCAGGCAACGCTGAGTGAGTGGATTGCTGACGAGACTACCGGAGACATCACACACTTCAGACAAGATCCTTCACTGGTAGGTAGCCAGGCGCCTATGCAGGATATTCCGCTTGAAGGTAATCTGCTATTCCGTACAAAGGCTGCCCGCGGTAATCCGGAAGGCTGGTCCATTCTCCGCAGAGCGTATCGTAGCTGGTACTTTAAGCGCTACATCGAGGAGCTTGAGGGCATCGGTATTGAGCGCAACCTGGCAGGCATTCCTGTGCTTGCTCCACCGCCTGATACACCGCTGTTCGACCCAAACAATAAGGAAATGCGAGACATGCTAGCGTGGGCGCAGGAGCTCATTGATGGCTTGCGGCAAGACCGTAATCACGGTATCATCATTCCTAACACTGATTGGGAACTCAAGCTACTGGGTGTAGATGGTGCCGGGCGCTCTATCGACACTGATACCGTCATTCGGCGGCATGAAAACCGCATTGCTATGTCTATGCTAGCAGATGTTGTACTTATGGGCGGCGACCGTACGGGTAGCTTTGCGCTCGCAGAGACAAAGCAGTCGCTGCTTATGAGTAGCCTGCAGGCAATCATTAACAGTATTGCTGATACGCTGAATCAGGATGCTGTGCCTACACTCTTCCTGCTGAACAACTGGCAGCTTGAGAAGTACCCCAAGATTGTAGCGGATGATCTGCAGCCCGTTACTATTAAGGACGTGGCGTTGCTGCTTCGCTGCTTCAAGATCGATGTTACCAAGGATCCTACTCTGTTCAACTACCTGCTTAGCCTTATTCAGGCTCCTGAGATGTCTGAGGAGACCTTCAATGAGTTCATGGCGGCGCAGAGTGGCGGAAACACCGGTGGCGACACTGATCCGGAAGCAGACCCTGAGGGGGATCCACTGGATGAGCCACACGATCCAGTAGATAATACCCTAAGCATGACCGATAGTCATAATACCTAAGGAGGTGGGTTTGATGCCCGAAAAAGTACTATTCACACGCTTGGTAGACATCGTACCTATGCGCAAAGGCATCTACAAGGACCCTGTGGCTGATGTGGCAGGCTTCAGGCTCCTTGTTCAGCAGACTGAAAAGAAGATTCCTACGTGCGAAAAGGAAAACTGTGATGGCTGCCTTATGAGCTTCAAGTGCCCATTGTTCGACACGGCCACTAAGTCTCGGAAGTCTGATGAAGAGGTGGCAAAGGCCTGTAAGCGTCCGCGCAAAGTCAGACACTGGGGCGACGATCCTGAATGGGATGCTGTCATGTGTAACTTCGGCATGACCCCCGGTAAGCCGGGCGACGAGATCGAGGCGCAGCTGGTTTTCGGTTGGGCGAATGTTACGCTACAGGAAGACGGCACTACTCCGTTTGACTGGCAGGGTGACATCATCGACACTGAGGTGCTCGAGAGTGCCGCATATAACTACGTTCTGCAGCATGGCCTTGCTAATCAGGAGCATGAGTGGGGCACTGAGTGCGGCTGGCTTGTAGAGAGCATGATGTTCACAAAGGAGAAGATGGATGCGCTTGGTATCCCTGAGGGCACCATTCCTGAGGGCTGGTTCGTTGGCTTCTACATTCCTGACCCTGATGTCTACGCAAAGGTTAAGAATGGTGAATACAACATGTTCTCCATCGAGGGTACTGCGCGGCGTGTCCCTTTGAATGATGAGCCCACTATGTCCTATCTGGACTAACCGTTCCTAAAAAATTTTTTCAAAAAGTGTTACAGAAACTGGTCACATTTGCCCAAAAATTACGTATAATATAATGTAAGGAGGTTTGAGGGATGCCTAAGATGTTGACCCAGTCGAACCCACAAGCTGCTCTCGTGGATTTAAGCCTGAGTGCCGTTGCTCTTTGCAACGAGGGTGCAAATTCGCGTGCAGATATTCTACTCTATAAGAGAAAGGAGACAAACAGCATGCCCAAGACTTTTGAGGAGCTGATGGCAGCTCTGGACACCGACGCTGCGGCCGTTGTTACCAAGCACATCGAGACGCTGCGTGCTGCTGACCAGGCTACCATCAAGAACCTGCAGGGTGAAGTAGACACCCTGAAGACTGCTGCACCTGCTGCTCAGGCGCCCGCACACGAGGAGGACGTTCTCAAGGGAGCTTCCCCTGAGGTTCGCGCGCTGTTCGAGAAGATGCAGGGCACCGTGAACCAGCTGCTCGCCGCACAGGAGGCAAGTGTGGTTGAGGAGCGCTATCAGAAGTGCAAGGCGCTTCCCTGTGAGGAGGCCACCCTGCGTGAGGTTCTGAAGAGCGCCTCTCCTGCCACCGTTTCTATCCTGGAGGCAGCCGCCAACGCTATTGCTGAGGGCCTGCATAAGGCTACCGGCACCAGCGCCTCTGGTACCATCAAGACTGGTACTGCTGATGAGGCCTATGCTGCTCTGGAGAAGTCTGCAAAGACTATCGCTGCTGAGCAGGGGATCACCTTCGAGAAGGCCTTCACCGAGGCCTGTCAGCGTGATCCTGACACCTACAAGAAGTATGTGGAAGGGGTGAGATAACATGGCAGATACCGCTTTTGAGGCCATCACTACTCGGCAGGCGTGGTACGCCGGCGAAGCCGTTGAGAAGTATGATGCCGTGATGATCGGCACCGACGGCCGTTACATGAAGGCAGACGGTACCCGGCCTTTTGCTGGCATTGTCCAGTATGGTGCTGAGGAGGCTGGCCGTATGTGCACTGTTGTGCGCGGCACCTTCCCCGGCGTGGCTGCCAGCGCCATCGCGGCTGGCGATCCTCTGAAGGTGTCCGCCGGCAAGTTTGCTAAGCAGACTACTGGCGAGGCTGTGGGCATTGCCCTCACTGCTGGCAACACTGACGAGCTGGTCGCAGTGGCTATGCTTGAGACGCCGTTTTCTGTCGGCGGCTAATTCGTAGAAAGGAGCTGAAAGTAGATGCCCGAAATGACAAACCTCGGTCATATTGACCGAGCACTTACCAACATCTCCGTCGCCTACATGCAGGGTGACGACGCCTTCATCGCGGACAAGGTCTTTCCGATCATCAACGTGACCAAGCAGTCCGACGTGTACTTCAAGTACAGCAAGGCTGACATGTTCCGCAACGAGGTCCAGGAGCGTGGGCGCGGTGCTGAGTCCGCTGGTGGTAACTGGAACGTCGAGCTGGCAGATCCCTACTACTGCCGCAAGTACGCCTTCCACTATGACATCACTCAGGAGGAGCGCGTCAACTACGACAAACCGCTGGATGTCGAGCGTGACACCACTGAGTGGCTGTCTCAGAAGATGCTGCTGAAGCGTGAGCTGGACTTCGCTGACAAGTTCTTCAAGACCGGCGTCTGGGGCAAAGACGTGCAGGCAAACGGTACTACCGTCAAGAAGTGGTCTGACCAGATGTCCGATCCTGTCAAGCAGGTCAACGACCTGATGCTGGAGATGGCCGAGGCTTCCGGCAAGAAGCCCAACTTCGCCATCATGGCGCCCGACGTCCTGTATGCCCTGAAGAACCACGAGGCCATCATGGACCGCATCAAGTATACCCAGAAGGGTATCATCACCCTGGATCTGATCGCCTCTTTGTTCGAGCTGGACAAGATCTTCGTGCCCTGGGGCATTTTCAATGATGGTCCCCAGACTCCCGGCTACGATGATGTCAAGACCGACATGAACTTCATCTACAAGGGCAAGATGCTCCTGGGCTACCGGGCTACTCGGCCTTCCCTGAAGCAGCCCACTGCTGGCTATATCTTCGCCTGGACCGGCCTCGAGGGTGCCTCTTCCTATGGCTCTCGTATGGTCCGCATCAAGATGGACCAGCTGGGCCTCGGCACTGAGCGCCTTGAGATGGAGATGGCCTACGATCAGAAGGTCATCTGCAAGGACATGGGTATGTTCCTGTACGACCTCGTGTAAGGGGGTGCGGGTATGAAATACCTGGTCCTTCACCAGTTCCGATCCTTCGGCAAGATTCTGCACAAGGGTCAGATCGTAGATGAGAGCGAGATTCGCTCGCCCTCTCTCCGTAGGTCTGAAGGTAAGATCACTCCGGCGGTCTCCTCCTCGACCGTGCCTGAGGAAGAGGTCACAGAGGTTTCTGTGGCCCCTCCTCAGGCTTCTGAGGATGTCGATACCGGCAAGCAGCCTGAGCAGACAGAGCAGCCTGAGCAGACAGAGCAGACTGAGCAGACTGAGCAGATTGAGCAGACTAAGCAGCCTGTGCAGCCTGTGCAGACTGAGCAGACTGAGCAGACTGAGCAGATTGAGCAGACTAAGCAGCCTGTGCAGCCTGTGCAGACTGAGCAGACTGAGCAGCCTAAGAAATTCTCGCTGTTTGCCAAGAAGTAAGGAGGTGCCGAATGTCCTTTACCTACAGTGGTAATCCGGAAACTTCTACGCTGGACGCTGTGCGCTTTATGATTGGCGACACAAACCCGTGTGACCCGCTGCTGCAGGACGAGGAGATAAACTACTTAATTGGCCAGCATGCCAATGACAGTAGCAATGGTCCGCTAATGGCTGCTGTCTTTCGACAGGCAGCTACCTGCCTGGGTATACGGACAGTTAAGCGCTCCCTTGGTCCACAGTCTGAAGATGCTTCTGCGCGCTTGAACTACTTTAAGGAGATGGCCAATAAATACGAGAAGGACCTGCAGTATGCTGGCGTACCGCCACTGCCAGATTATGCGTTTGAAAAGGTCTTCGAAAAAGGTATGATGGCCAATGACGAGTAATGTATAGCTCGCTTCTTCCGTGGTGCCGTTTTCCTGTCATGGTTCATCGATACCTTAGCACCGATGTTAGTGGTGATGCTGCGTATGCAGAACCTACAGCAGAAAAGTGCTACAGGGTAGATGAGATGCGTAAGATCACAGATAAGTACGGTACTGAGTATACTTCGTATGCTACGGTGTACTTTCCGCCCAGCGTAACAGTGAGCGAGGCGGATATGCTCTCGTTTGATGACGGAGCTCCCTGTGAGATACGCAAACTGCAAGGCTACTATGATGGCAACTGTGGCGAGCTGAGTATCCGTGTGGCCTACTTATGAGTAAGGCTGCAACAGTAGACACAAAGCGTTTAAAGCAGGCAGTGCGGCGGCTAGGCACTGCTGCAGAGCGGAGTGCATCTAATGCTGTAAAAGTAGCAATAACACAGGCAAATGCGTTCTACATGTCTTTTGATGAGACTGAAGCTGTACCGTATGCTGTGAATGCAGAAGGACGGATAGTAGTCAGTAGTCGTAACCTGGACAACCTGGGAAGCATAGAGGACGTACTTGCCGCACAAACGCAAATAGCTGTTGACACCATGAATGCTGTTGTACAGAGCGGTATCAAGGAGGTTTTAGAATGACAGATCTACTTCAGCGTGTAGCTGTTTATCTGGCAACTAAACTTTCCTTTAACCCGGGAGAGCAGGTGATGTGCTATGAGATGCCCGACAAACCCGATGTTTGCGTCTGTGTATATGAAAGTCCATCCACCCTGACATCACCTCCACAGATAGATGCTGTTTCGCGTCGCCTGCGGATCTCTGTAAGAGCAGGCTCTAATTCGGCAGCTAACGAGCTAGCTGAAAAGTGCTGGCAAGCTATGCTAAATAGTGAGCCAGACAGCGTTCCTACAGGTTTCATTAAGCTGGATGAAGCTACCTATGTTTTCTCTGATCTGCGTAGTAAGCCCTTGTGGGAAAAAACAGATCAGCGCAACAGAAAGTACTTCAGCTTTGAGACAATCATTACAACCACAAAATAGGAGGAAATCAATATGGCTGGTAAAAGCGTACCTATTGGTCTGACCAACCTCGTTTATGCAATCATGGTCGATGACGTGCCGCCCACCACAGTCGGCGGCGATGATGGCTACACCACCTATGATTCTGCCGTGCGGATTCTGGGTGCCATCACTGCCAACTTCTCTCCCAACGCTTCCAACGACACTCTGTTCGCTGACGACGGCCCCTACGAGACCGCAAGCACCCTGGGCGCAATGAGCCTGGAGCTGAACGTCGCAGACCTGCCCCCTGAGAACCGTGCAGAGCTGCTGGGTGCCCAGTATGAGAACGGCGTTCTGATCCACACTTCCGAGGATATCCCGCCCTACGTGGCTGTCGGTATGTCTGTCAAGAAGTCCAACGGCGCCGACCGCTACATCTGGTATCTGAAGGGCAAGTTCACTGCGCCTGACGACAACAACCAGACCAAGGCCGACTCCATCAACTGGAACACTCCCACCATCACCGGCAACTTCCTGAAGCGCGACTCCGACAACCAGTGGCGTGTGTCCATCGACACCGATGACGCCAATGTCCAGGCAGAGACCAAGAACAACTGGTTCGAGTCTCCCAACGTCGGTACCCTGCAGCAGGTTGGTGCCATCACTCCCACTCCTGCAGCTGGCACTCTGTCCAAGGCCGCTACTGAGAATGTGACTGTCGCCTGTGCGACTACGGGCGCCACCATCGAGTACAAGCTGTCCACTGAGTCTGCCTGGAAGACCTATGCCTCTGGCATTGCGACTGCCAGCTGGCCCAACGGTCGCCTGGTGCTGAACCTGCGCGCTTCCAAGCCCGGTATGGGCTCTCGTACCCTGAACGTGACCTACAACGTGACCGCCTAATAAGCGGTCACACCAAGTAACTTTTGAGGAGGAGACCGACCATGAGTGAAAATGTAACCAAGCTGCATGTTACAGCCCCTGCAGCAGAGGAAAAAGCAGAGAACTCTTCTGCTATGTTCAAGCCCAAGCCTGTCGAGCTCGAGCTCAATGGCGAGAAGTATACGCTTGTATACGACCTCAACGCTTTCTGCGAGATGGAGACCATGTATGACAGCGTGGACACCGTCATCAACATGCTGATGGGCACTCCTGCACCAGACATCAGCAAAGTGACCTACTGCGATGCACCCTGTCAGTCTTCTGACATCAAGATCGATGGCAAGCCTCTGACAGAGTATATCCAGCGGCTGAGCGATACGCCCAAGGCTAAGTATAAGGACACCCTGAATCTGCTGTGGCTGGGCGCGCTGCATGACCACACCAAGTTCACAGAGGACGGCGAGGTTGCCGGCTATACTGTCAGCAAGGCAAAGCTTGGCCAGGGCGTTACGCTCACCAATCTGCGTGAGGTCAACCAGAAGATCATCACTGCTGTTCTCCGTGATCTGCTGCCCGCTCTTGTCAACGCGAGCAAGAGCGCTGGAGGCGATGCAAAAAACGCGGAGGCGCAGGAGTCCAAGGAATAAGCGCTTCGGAGTCCTGGGACTGGCCGTTCCTATATTACGTGGGAACGGTCATTCTCAGGATGACCCCTAAACAGTTTTGGAAGTGTACTCCTGCGAAGTTAAATGCCTTAAATAACGTTCACGTAAGACTTAACACACCATCTACCGGTCCTAAAGTGGCTAAAACAGTCGAGGAAGCTGGTATTGAGATATAGGAGGGCGGCACATGGCAAATGTGTTTTCTACTGCTACCCTTGGATTGGGAGTAGACACAAGTAAGTTCATAAAGGGCATGTCTGGGGCAGTCAACGTTACGAAGACTGGCCTAAATCAAATGCGCCTTGGTGCTGCTGCCTTTGAAAGCCAGTGGAACGACATGACCGACGGAATTAAGGATACCCGTAGAATCATCTCTGGTATCCTTATTTCCCAAGGTTTTTATTCTTTAATGAACGGTCTTACGTTCGGCGCATCTGAGGCACTTACCTTTGCACGGAATATGGAGACTGCTGCGGTTTCCATGGAGTACTTTGTAGACGGAGCAGACAAAGCAGCTAAGTCGCTTGCGTTTCTGCGCGAGATGAATGAATTTGCTGCACGGACCCCGTTTAGTACTGAGCAGGCACTAGAGATGTCTAAGTACATCCAGGCTGTTGGCATTAGTATGAATACTTCGAAGTCGTTCCTCGAAGTTGTTACTGATGCAGCTGCCGCCACTGGTGCTACAGAGGAAAATTTACAGCGTGTTATTTTTGCTCTTGGTCAGATGCAGACCAAGGGCCGTGTTGCTAATGAAGAGATCAGGCAGCTAGCAAACGCAAATATTCCTATCTATCAGATACTACAGGAAGAGCTCAACCTGACTGGTGACCAGATCTCTAATATCGGTAAATATTGGATAGATGCAGATAAGGCTATCGTAGCTATTCTACGCGGCCTAGAAAAGCGCTATGACGGCGCTGCAGATCGTATTTCTGATACCATGTCTGGTATGATTGATACGATTGCAGACAACTCCAAGATTATTGCGCAGGCTGCTGGACAGGGCGCATATGATGGCCTAAAAAATGTTATGACAGGTGTTCGTGATATGCTGGACGAGTATCGTGACACCGTCACTGAGTTCGGCAGCGCTGGTTTGTTCAATCAGATACTCATTGACATCGATCCTACTGGTGAAGTAGGCACACAGGTGCTAACGCTGATTGGCGATTTTAGACAGCTCGGTGCTGCAGCTGTTGATCTGTATCACGCCGCACAGCCCCTTGTTGGGCTCTTCGGCAAGAGCCTATATGCTGGTGTTGGCTCACTCACAGTCGGCATGACAGGCCTTGCACAGGTTGCCGAAGGTGTAGTAGGTGTGCTTAACGAGCTTGGTATCACCTCTGGTACCACAGCCGAAGTTCTTGCGCAGCTGTACATAACCTACAAGGTGTCTAGATGGATGATAAGCCTTGGCCAGGGTGCTTTGTTTGCTATGCAGGGCATGTACAATGCGGCTTCTGGTGTATGGGCAATAGTGCCAGCTACTGTCACAGCTTCGTCTGGCGTAATGCGCTTGGTAGGCACGCTGGGAATACTGGCCGCTGTAGGAACAGCCGCGTTTGCCCTGTTTAATAACCTCGATAAGTTTGCCGGCTTAGAGGTAGACACTGGTGGCATGTTCCCAGAAGACTACAACAATGCCATGGACGAATACTTAGCGGCCATGGAGGAGTACAACGCTGCCATTGAAAAGTACCAACAGCAGTTTAATGCGCCGTATGAGTCCATTGATGATGGCGCTGACAAGGCAATTACCGACATTGAGGATGTAGAGGAAGCCAGCAAAAAGGCCGCAAAAGCTGTGCAGAATGATTGGGTAGCTGCTTTTGACGAGGTCTACCAGGTGCCCGATCAAAAGGATACTTCTGGCGGCTCTGGTACCGAGTTGCCTGAGATGCCTGACCTTGGTGCGTTCTTGAAAGATCTTGCTTTTAAGTTCCCAAGTGTTGGTGAGACTGAGCTTACTATGCCGGAGTTTCCCTGGGAGGATGTTTTCTCTGGCGGTTTGCTGGACGACACGGCGCTAAGTCAGGATTTCTGGAAATCTTGGTTGCCTGGCATTATCTCTGCCGCTATTATTGGAGCCGCTGCTACAGCCGCCAAGAATCGTAAGTCTAGAATGGACATCAATGCTGATGGCGCCAAGGGTGCTAAGCCTGATGTCGATATGGATCCAAAGAAGGCGCAGGCCGAGCTTACCAAGTTGCAGCAGCAACAGGAAAAGCTACTCAAGCGTATCCAGGACAATACTGCAGAGATTACAAAGAAGCTCGGTTATGCAAGCAATACCTCCTATGGTGTCGAGGGTAGGCCTACTACTGGTCTTGCTGGTACAGTGGAGCAGCAGCGGCTACTCGTCAAGGAGTTTAAGTCGCTCAACAGCACAGCTGGTAAGTACGGGGCAATCATCGGTAGTAAGGTAGATAACCTGGCTGCTATTGCTGATGATGAGCGCGTGCTGCGCAGCGCACAGCTTTTGCTGAATAAGCAGCGCCTGGCTGCAATTGAAAAAGAGCTAAAGGCAGCTGGGATAACTCAGGGGCAGGTTGCAGATCTGCTGGCTGAGCAAAAAGCACTGCTTAAGGAAAATGCTAAGCTTGCACGGGTTGCACAGGGCAGTGACGTATCCAGCCTGACGGCAGATGGCCTGAAGCAGCTTATTGAGCAACAGGCAAAGGGTATCGTAGATGGGCTCGATACCGTGGTATCTAAGGCGTTGCCAAGATACAGTGGTACTGCTGACGCACTTACTTCGGCCGATGTTAGAAACCTATTTTCTGCTATAGACGAGTTTACAGCCGTCGGTGATGACCTGCGGGTAATGCTGCCTGCATGGGCAGACAGCAACGCTACGCAGGCGCAGCGTTTATATAACTACCTAACGGCACAGTCTAAGGAGCTCGGCAGCATTAGAAAGCTGCTTCTGAGTGGTGATATGCCTGCCATCGAAGCTCTTGAGCGCTTTGTAGCATCTGTGCAGGATGTCGACACCAGTGCGCTAACAGGTGTTAATGTGCGACCGCAGTATGAAGCGCTGGTTGAGCCGGTCCAGGACGCTGTAAAGCGCCTGAGCAACATAAACGACTATGTGGTGCAGCTTACTGATGAGGCTATCACGGCAAACAAGGATAGAAAAGCAGCTGAAGCAGCACGTAGGGCAGCAAGTGAAGCTGCGGCTGCTAACGCTGCTGAACAGCTGCGCCTCGCACGCGAGGCTGCAATAGAGGCCAAGAAAGCAGCAGCGCGTGCAGCTGCAGCTAATCTGTCCTACTATCCGACAGGTAAGCAGCTGGCTGGTATGCTGGATGGTCTTGGTATCAAGCGGCCTACTGAGGCTATTGCACTGTCTGACATTGTTGCACTAGACAGCCGTGGTGTAATAAGCCAGGCTGTGAGCGAAATTAAGGCCGGTATTAAGTCTATAGAAGCTTCTAGCCTTAGTGATACGGCAGCAATTAAGTCTACGCTTCGTGCGATAGATGCAAACATGCTGCTTATTCGTGACAATGGCGGTGAGCTTAGAAAGAATCTTGATACGCATGTAAGAGCTCTTGCACGGCAATTTGGTGTTGAGCTATCTGATGCTACTGCCACAGTTGTGCCCAAGCTAAATACGCTGAATGCACTGGTTGCTGGTTTCCAGGACGTACTGCCCAGCAGTGGCTTGGCAGCTACCGCAGGACAGGCAGTGGCAGGTGGCAAGCTGCCTCCTAGCCTCGCAAAGCTGTTCGGCAGTATCGAAAATGCTACACAAGCTTTGCTGTCCGGTACTACTCTTGGTAAAGCTACACTTGGCATTGGTGCTTTTGACGGCAGCGATGTAGATCTTATCGTCAAAGCTTTTGGAGACACTTTCCCTGGTCTGAAGCAGCTTACTAAGCGCGACGCCAGCTTTGCGGTGGAAATCGCAAAGGTAATGGGCAACTACCTTGAGCCACTGGTCGCCTTCGCTGCGCAGCAGCAGTGGCAGACAGCCGGCGGCGAGGTAATGCGCGGTGGCTATAAGGCTATCGCAGATGGCGTAGCACAGATAGACACAACCGTTAAATACAACGGCAAGCTACTATCCAATGATATAAAGACTGTTTCTGGTAGTGCGGCTGAGGCATATAAGCAGGGCTCTAAAGAGCTCCTCGGGGCTGTTCGTAGCCTAGATGCTGACATGCTCAAGCTTGTACGCCCTGAGCACTTCTATCAGCTAGGAATGCAGGCAGCTGCTTTTGATGATACACGTTTGGGCATGACCATCTTTAATCGCGACTTTGATATTCGCGATGCGGCGGATGAGCTGTACAACGTGTTCATTCAGAAGATGCAGACATACGTGCCAGACGGACGGATTTTCTCTGTTGATGCTGTGTCACGGTATGATGCCATCAATGCAGGCAGATTTGGCAATGTTGAAGAGCTCGTAGACAGCTATGTTAGAGAAGTACTGCTTCCTACTCTGGGCATTCCAGCAGATGCCTTTGATGCTGCTCTCAGTGGTAGCGTTGAGGAGCTGCAGGCGTTTGCTGATACCATGCGCAAGGCGCGGCTGGATGTCATCGGCGCTGCTACTACTCCTTACATGGTCAACTATACCGACGCACAGATAAGGGCGCTCGATATTGCTGGCACATCTAAGGCAGTAAAGCAGCTAAATGAGCTGATTGCAGCAGTTGCACACAATGATGCACTGCCTCAGTTCTTACACAGCTACATTGTCTTTAATGAGCAGGCCGGAGAGCTCGCGGGAACAGTTGCTGCTATCGATCTGAACAGCACTCTGCGGCAGTATCGTAGAATGAGCGAAAGCGCTACGAAGTGGGCGCAGAACATTCTAAAGACTTCTGAGAAGTTTGATGCTGGTGCTATATCGCGCAAGCTGATGGGCACTGTTGACACTCTGGTCAACAACTATATCTATGACGTAGCACGCTTGGGTAGCGCTGATGCTACAGCACTAACGCAAAAGACTGCAGAGCAGCTAAGAGCACTGGCTGCGGAGGCGCGGCAGCACGTGAATGGTGCGGCTTCTGAGTTGTTCGCTGGTACATCTGCTACTGCAGACAATATGAGCCTGTTTGCACGCTCTCTGGAGACGCTGGCCGATAACCTAAGCGATACGGGCCGTACAGCTAGCTTGCTACGTACGGTAACAGACAGGATTGCAGGTATAAATGCAGCAATAGATGCACACGCAAAAGTGCTGCCATCTATGCAGCAGACGTTTACAGGTCTTGGCAGAAACCTTGAAGAATTGTTCACACTACTTGGTATGTCCTCCAACGAGGCTGCCATTGGTGTGATGCGTCAGATTGAGCAGTATACAGCTATCGCAAAACAGCTATCTGGTACACAGTACTTTGATGAGCTGTTTGGCAAAATTGAACTACCCTTCCATATAGCTTCCGTCAAAGAAAGTGCACGATACACTGCAAAGGTTCTGAGTGACGCTGTCAATGACGGTCTGCTGACTGTGGCGGATGGTCTAACTAAGCAGTTTACTGCTGATGTGTCTGCTCTTGTGCCTGATGCAAGCGGTATTACCATAAAGTTTGTTGGTGATCTTGCGTCTGAGCCGCTTAAAATTCCTGCATCGTTGTTCTTTGACTTTGAGACAACAGACCTCATCACGCAAACGCCGGGTGGGGCAATTATGCCAGAAATCACTCAGTTCTCTCTGCTGAATGAAAAGACTGGTGAGATCTATAACTGGCTAATCGACCACGGCGAGCGCAACGCGGAAATCCTGGCACGCATGCAGTCTATTGACGGCGTCGGCGAGGCTTGGCGCGCATACTCTGTGTTGGATCTGGCGAACGGTGTGAGCCTCAACCAGGCAGTGCAGCAGATCAAAGGCCTGGTAGACAGCCTGGATGGTACACTGACTGGCTATAATGCTGTTAACCTAATTCATGCAGGCGGCGGCTTTGACGCACAGCTGCTGAAGAGTCTTGGCATTGACCTTGCAGATAGATTCAGCAAGGATGTTATGACTCAGGCATCGCAGATAATGGCAAGATATACAGGTAGCTACACTGCAATGGATCTGAGCTCTCTGTATGCTATCGCTACCGGTGCTCAGGCCAGCGGTGCGCATAATGCTGCGACTGACGTTCAGATGACTGCTGCCATCCAGCAGGCAATCACTAGCGGGCGCTTTGAGCAGGTGGTTAAGAACGCTGCTGCAGAGGGCTTCGCAGGCGGCATCAAGAATTCGCTCCTGGCTGCTTCCAATGCTATCACTCCGCTTAACGTATCTACTGATGTAACAGAGGCAGTAGTAGAACAGTTTGCAAAGCAGTCGCTCCTTGCGCTACCTGAGAAGTCGCTGCTTACTTTAGCAGAAGAAGCTGCACGCGCTGCACAGGAAGCTGCAGATGCTGCTAAGAATGCGCAAGCCGCTGCCGATACTGCTGGTGAGGCATTTAGAACTGCTTCCGAAATAGGCGCTGATGATGCAGCTAGACGTGCAGCAGCCGGCGGCGCTGATTTCTGGGGCGTGCTTAAGGGCATGTTCAGAGATGCCACATCCGGTGGTTTGTTTGGCACGCTGTCTGAAGAAGTAAAGGCAAACTTTAAGACCTTCTGGCAGCGCATGACCAATGCTGCAGATAGCTGGGCTGAGGCAGCTAAGGGCACTAAGGGTATACAGGATATCTTTGATTCTTGGGATACTCTGGTAAAATATAACCTCGGCAGCGACACCAACCCTGAAAAGCTCATAGAAGGTATGAGCAAGCTGCGTGCCAGAAAGGTAGCAGCCGAGTGGGCTGTAGAAATGGGTGCGGCGACAGCCAACACAGACTGGGTTAAGCAGGCACTCAAGGACTACGACGACGCCCTTACAGAGTATAGTAAGGTCTCCAAAGCCTTCTATAAGGCAGTAACAGAAAATATCGCCGGTGGGCTACAAGGCTTCGAGAATGATAAGGTCATTATTCAAGCAATAAATGATCTTTCTGATAACGCTAAGTATCTGGCTTTCACTCTTGATCCAGAAACTGGTGCTATGAAGCTAATCAGCGATAACCTTCTTTCCAGCAAGGATGAGATCGGCACCGCGTTTAGACAGTATGCTGCAAGCTTCCTAGAGCAGTCTAAGATACCAGTAGAGTCTATTGATGACTTCTATGAAGAGCTGCTTCGTGCTGTTGCTTCTGGAAATCTTGATGACCTGTCTGATGGAGCAAAGGTGCTGAACAACGCCTTTAATGCTTTCGGACAAACAGCTGTCATCTATGATGTTTCTGATGACCTGACAGATGCCGCTGCCCGTATTAAGTACGCCGGCACAGGCGCTGCTGATGCTATCAACAGCTCTGCAGATGTGGTCGCGGGGTCCTTCAAGAATATCGGCAGTCGCCTAATTAACGGCATCGGCGGCTTCGGTATAATCGATGTAGCAGCTGCTGGCCTTGAAGGTGTGTTCCAGCACTTTAGTGATGTGAATGCTGGTAAGCAGCTACAGGCCTATCTGGGTAGTAGCGATGCCACCGGCAAGATAGTAGAAGAGCTTGCTGCTAATGGTGTTAATATCGGCGAGCAGATTGGCGACAACGTATATAACGCGGTTGGTCAGGCAGTTGGTCAGGGCGTCGTAGTTGGTGTAGTTGGCTCGCTCGCTGCTACAGCTGGTGCAAAAATTGGTGCTGCAATTGGTACAGCAATTGCTCCCGCTATTGGTACTGCTATTGGTGCCGTTGCTGGTGCAGTAGTTGGTACAATAGGTAGCTTCGCTACCGACACCGTTATAAAGGCAACTGGCGGTAAAACAGCTACTAACCTATATCTTGACGACTATATTGCGCAGCTAAATACCGGCAGCGTACTTACTGCCGACATGCTTGCTGAAGCAGAAGAAGCACTAGGTAGGGCGCTTACAGAAAAAGAGAAGGCTGATCTTGAAGAACAGTCTCGTCAGATGCTTACCTTCCAGACTATGGCTGGCGCAAAGGGTGGTTTCTGGGAAAATGATGACATAAACAAAGTGCTATATGGCGGCGCTAGCAAGACAAACGATGTTGAGCTAGCACTGCGGCTGGCCACTGCCTTAGAGGCGTTTGATACCTCTAAGATTGGTACGTTTACGCAGTATGATGAATACAGTAGTGCATCTTCTAAGTATGTGACTGTGTCTGATCCGGACGTACTGGATCAGCTAGAGGAGCTACTTGGTGTTGAGCTTGAGCTCAAAGAAATCTCTGGCTCTGCTAATAAGGTCCTCTATGATGCCACAAATAATCGCTATCTTGAAGGCACGAATGCCAATCTCGAGGCGCTGGGTGAAGCCGTTAAGCTGCTCTATACGCAAGGCAACAGCTCTAGCAAAATTACCTCTGAAATTCAACGCATCGTAGATGGTAACGAAGCACTGTCCGAAGCAGTGATCGCCAGTGTTGGTGAGTCTACTGTGATGGCGGCTGAGGCGCTTGCCGATTATCTGCCTATCTATAATGAGATGACTGGCTCGCAGCTCACTATGGACTACGTTGATGAAACAATGGGTCTTGGTGCAGCGCTTATTGAGCAGATGACCCAGATGTATGATGCTATAACAGCGGATTATCTGGCACAGGCGGAAGCAAGAAAAACCGATACTTGGAATAGAGACATTGCAGCTGGTGATACATCTACTACAATCTGGGGAGCTAACCTTGCGGGCGTAACGCAGGAGACACTCGATGAGCTGGCAACATTCGGCATTAAGCTCAGTGAAGCTAGCACCACCATTGAAAGTGAGCTAACTGGTGCTATTGAGCAGACATATGTTACACTGCAAACCTCTGCTGATACCATTAAGGAGAATCTTGCTGGCTGGCAGATTGATGCCAGTAACTATGCTAAGCTGGACTTCAGTCAGCTGACTGTAACTGCAGAAGATGCAGAGATTCTGGCCTCTGCAGGTATTCAGATTAACGGTGATGGTACCGTAACCTTTATGAAGGCAGAAAATGCCGGAAATACTGGTGCCACACGTGATCTAATGCTAGACGCGACTTCCTTCTCTGATAGTGTAGTTGCGGCGCTGCAGTCCCAGAGCATTGCGCTGGACTTTGAGGCAAAATCTCTAAACTTTGATACTACGTCTCTGCAGGAGAACCTAACTGGCGCCATGTTTAAGCTTCCAGATAACTTCTCTGCTTATGCAAGTGAGCAGGTAAAAGAAGCTCTGGAAAACATCGGCGATATAATGGACAGCGGCTACTTTATGATCACTGACCAGGCTGTCTTGAATGGTAATAAAACTATTCAAGGCTACCTAGACGGCATGATCGGAGCAGAGAATGTAAACACCAAGGTAGCAACTGCGCTTGGCAACATAGATGCTCTTATTCACCAGGAAGGTGCAACAGTTGCCGCCAACATCGCTGAGTGGGCAGACGGAATAGTGATGCCTTCCCCGATACCTGAGGAGGAAATGACCGCTGAAATCGAAGCAGCTTTTGCAGAGATAGGCGTGTCCTTCACGGAGTATGCTGGGCAGTATATGATGGTCGTAAACCAGGCTGGCGAGCATCTATACGACGGCATTACGTATGTAGACAAAGAGAAGTGGATGAGCCTGGATGCTTCTCTGCGTACAGCGCTTGAGGACCTGGGTGTTACCGTTACCGAGGTTGGTAACCAGGTAATGGTCGACCTAAGTGGTACCTTCAATAACGGCATAAACGACGTTGTAAATCTGTTCATTGCACAGCCAGACGTGTGGAACCAGATTCCAGAGTCTGTGCGTGCATATCTGGAGCAGGCGGGTATTGTATCTGAAGAGGGCTGGCTTGTTCTTAAGAACATCGGCGAAGGCAAGCTTACAGAGATCCAGGGAGCCTGGATTACTCTGTGGGACGGCATCTCTACGGAAACACTAAACACGCAAATCGAAACTATAGACGGTACTAAGACAAATCTTGCTACGCTGGAATCTGCTGTTGATGACGGCTTGCTGAAGATAGCAGGCGTAGTAGATTCGTCTGAGATACCTGAGCTCACCGAAAACCAGATAGCTGTTCCGTTTAAGAACCTTCCTCCTGAAATTCAGGAAGCATTGCAAGGACAGGAAGGCCTGAAAGGTAAGTTAGAAGGCTCTAATGTAATCCTTGAAAATGCGACAAAGTCTGCGTTTGCTGGAATGCTTGAAGAGCTGGGCGCGGCGGCGACTAATGCTGAAGGCACGGCTAACGAGATGGCTACAACCATTGAGACAGCTGTTGTAAATGCAATGTCCCGCATTCAGCAGCTTGCAACGCTGAGCAGCCAGCTCGGTAGCACTGGAGCGCTGTGGTGGAAAGAGGATAACTACCTCGGCAGTGGCCAGACAGTAAATGGTGTCGTATATTACCCTGAGATTAACTCTAAGGGCGAGATAGTTAAGTACTGGTACTTCACTCCTGAGGGCGTTAGAAAGTCTACTACATCGCTGCCTAAAGCTGCAAAGGGTGGCGAGGCAGAGGGTCTAACGCTTACAGGTGAGCTGGGGCGCGAGATGGCTATCTTGCCGGACGGCTCCATCAAGATGCTCGGTGCCAATGGTCGTGGCGAGCTGGTCAACCTGCCTAAGGGTACCCGCGTGCTCAACAACGAAGACACTGAGGCAGTTCTCAAATATGCTGGGCCTATTAAGAGCATAGATAAGCTTGCAGACGGTAACACGACTATCAAAGAGTCGTCCCTGGCAGCTGGTATTGCTGGTGTTGCCAGCGCTGGAGTAACTACAGGCATACTACCTGCTGATGAGTCACAGGCAGTGGACCTATCCAAGCAGGCAACCGGTAGCTTCGATGCAATAATTTCGTCCCAGCTAACTGCTCACAAAGAAGCTGTTGAAGTAGCTATTCGAGGAGCTGTTGGAGCTCTCTCTGAAATGCAGAGTAGTGAAACGCAGGATCTTGTAGACAACATTGAAGAGCTGGATGAAGGGCTTGAAGAGTATCTTGAAACCCAAACTGATGAGCTGACTGGCAGCATTTCCAGTGCAGCAAGTCAGGTAGTGAGCAGTCTAAGCAGCGCTATAAGGAGTAGTGCAGCTGACACTACAGCACAGATAATTGCTGCAATAGATACTGCAAGCAATACAATCGCAGCAGCTGTTGGCTCTGCTATTAAGTCTGCTGCAGCCAGCAATCTACCGATGCTGGGTAGCAGCGCCGGCTCTGGTGGCAGCTCTGGTTCTGGCTCTGGCTCTGACAATAGGTATCCAGCAAACTGGTACACCGACGACGGTGTAACTGTTGACTTTGCAGAGGTTGTTAAAGACACCGGTTCTGTGTCCAACGCCTTCAAAGAGCTCGGCTATACCAAGAATGAAAATGGTAGCTGGACAAAAGCTAGGGGCTCTGCCCGTGGCTCCCTGGTTACCAAAGATGCCTTGTATCGTGCAGGTGAGCAGGGCTTAAACGAAGCCATTATTCCTCTTGAAAGACCAGACGTACTGAGTAAGGTAGGCAGTGCAATCGGTAGCGAAATGACTCCCGTGACCAAGTCGTACTTTACTCTCAGCGATGAGGGCATCAATCAGCTAACTGCACTGGTTAACGTTCAGATGACTATCCACAAGGAAGCTATGGAGGTAGCTATCCGTGGAGCAGTTGGTGCTTTCTCTGAGGCACAGGTTGATAGCAGCAATAAAATAACTGATCAGCTATCTGCCCTGATGACAAGCACTGAAGACATCAGGCAAGAGCTACTTGATGCTCTTGATCAGCAAACAAGTACGATCACAAGTGCAATCAACAGTGCCGCTTCCGAAATTTCTTCTGCAGTAGGTAGCATAGACCTTGGCTTCGGATCTAACCTACCAACTCTTGGCAGCGCCGGGGGTTCCGGTGCTGGTACAGGAACAGGAGCGTCTGACAACCGATACCCATCTAACTGGTACACTGATGATGGTGTCACAGTGGATTTCGCAGAGGTTGTTAAAGATACTGGTTCTGTATCAAACGCCTTCAAAGAACTCGGCTATGTAAAGAATGAGAACGGTAGCTGGACAAAGCCCAAGGGCTCTACCCGTGGCTCGCTAGTCACAAAGGATGCACTGTACAGAGCGGGTGAGTTTGGTCTAAACGAAGCTATAATTCCTCTTGAGCGCCCAGATGTGCTGCAGGAGGTAGGCGGTGCGATTGGCAGTGAAATGACCCCTGTGTCTTTCACATATACTGCACTAAGCGACGAGGGTCTTAGCCAGTTTACAACGCTACTAAACTCCCAGATAACCATTCATAAAGAGGCTATGGAAGTAGCCATCCGCGGAGCTATTGGAGCCCTCTCTGAGGTGCAGAATACAGGCAGCAATAAGGTAATCGCACAGCTGACTGCTCTGCAGGACAATACAGAAGACGCTCTTGAGGACATGAGCACGCTTATGGCAGATAATGCGGACGACATTATTAGTGCGATCAACAGTGCAGCTTCCGAAATTTCTTCTGCTGTAAGCAGCATAGATTTTGGGTTCAGCTCTAATCTGCCTGGTGGTGGCTCTGGTTCTGGTGGTAGCTCTGGTGGTAAGCCTGGCGGAGTTATTGGTAACATTGGTAATATAATAGGCGGCCCCATAGGCGGAGTAATCGGTGGTCCCATAGGTGGTATAGTAGGGGGTACCATAGGCGGAATAATTAGCGGCGTTGTGGGCGGCCTAACCGGCAAGAAGAGCAAGAGCAAGACCAAGGGTTCTGCTTCGGGCTCGCTTATCACAGAAGATGCCCTGTATAGAGCAGGTGAGCTTGGCCTAAACGAGGCCATAATTCCGCTTGAGCGCCCTGACGTTCTCAGACAGGTAGGCAGTGCTATTGCTGCGTTCATGCCAAGTGACACTGTTAAGCTTGGCGCTGTGCGTGGTATGCGAAACGCTGGTATTGGTACTGTGAGTACGCCGGCGATGCCTGCACATCAAGACGCGACCTTTGCAGCAGAGAGTTTCGCGCAGCGAATCCTAGAAACTGTTTTGCCACAAATAGCAGCTGCGCAGAGCTACGAAGAAGATAAACGTCCTGTGTATGTTGGCACTTTGATTGCTGATGAGCAGGGTCTGCGTACACTTGAAAGAAAGCTGTACGAGATCAGAATTTCTGAGAGCTCTCGTAGATAAGAAAGGAGTCCATGACTATGTCCTTTTCAGGCTTTATGCTGGACGGCGTCCGTATCAAAAATCCTTCTGGCTTTAACCCAGAGCTATATACGCTTACAAAGTCTACGCGTGTAGCTAACGGAGACATGGTCATGGACTTCGTCGCAAATAAACGAAAGTACAATCTTACATGGAGTGTAATAAACAGCCGTGAATTGAATCCTATAATCGAAATACTTTGGACTCAGCTGGCTGTAACCAAAGAGTGCTTCCACTGGTTTGAGTATGACGATGATACGACCCACTACAAGGTGCGCGTGTATGCGGGGGCTATTCCGCATACGCTGCACCGCGGCGATGGTAGGATCTGGGTATGGAAAGACGTGAAAATAAGCTTGATTGAGAGGTGAGTAGTGTGATAGAAACAAGCGAAAAGTACAAAGAGTTTGTATACTCGCAGGTGTATGCTAGACACTTCTTACCTGAAATCGTGCTGAAGGTCATAGACGCGGCGGCGCGGGAAGGAAGCCAGTATGAGGCAACAGATCAAGCTTTTATGAGCAACCTATCGCAGCTGAAAGATGAAAATCAAACTGGCGACTTTAGGTATGGCACTCTTGCTGACTTTCAGTTTCTTCTTGGGGGCACTAAGCTTGTGCTACCCGACAATAACATAACAGGGCAGTTTGGTTTTTGTTGTGAGAGCATGTCAGACGAGAACGGAAACTTTGCTGAGCCAGTAGCACTTACTTGCACGTATTTGAGCAAGCTGACAGCGGTCGGTAGAACGCTCGTCTTTGACACAAACTATGACGCAGTACCTAAGGACATTGATATTGAGTACTACGCAACTGGTGTCCTTGTTCATACCACACAGATTCGCGACAATACCTCTCACATTGTAACTAGTGGTGATGGTGTAGAAAACTTTGACAAGGTAATTATAAAGTTTCTAAGTACCTCGATACCGTATCGCCGCATTCACCTACCCGAAGATATTCCTGGTATATACTTTACTTATGGCGCTGACGAAGTTGTAAGCGTGAATGTAAATCAAAGCATAAACATTTTCAACAAAGACATCACGGTAGGTGAGGTAGTCTTCCAAGTAGAAAACTCAAAGAAGACATTGGATATTCTGAATCCAACCGGCTTTGAGCAATATCTGCGGCAGTATCAACAGGTAGAGATTAACTTCAATATGGTGTTCCCAGATGACTCAATAGAAAAGGTTCCAATAGGCAGTCTGACACTCACTGAGTGGAAGTCTCAGAAAGGTGCCCTTACCGCGCAGTTTACTGCTCGCGATAGCCTTGACAAGCTAACAATAGACGAGTACATTAAGGGTACCTTCCCTGCTGGGCCAATCAGCCTTTATGAATATGCTGAGGCAGTTATCAAGGATGCTGGCTTTACTGACTATAAGATAGACACACAGTTCCTTAACATCTACACAACAGCTCCGCTACCTATAGGCACGCACAAAGAGCTGTTGCGTCTGATAGCACAAGCTGGACAAGGCATTGTACTTCCTACCACGGCAGGTGGCCTGCGTCTCAAGTATATCTCTCCACTGGTAGTTGCCAACAATCAGCTGCTTAATCCATGCTTTGATAATGACTTTACTAACTGGACACAGTCTGGTTTCAAACTTGATGCTACGTATTTGTACACTGGCAAACAGGCAGTAAAGTCCGGCACAGGTAGTCTCTCGCAGACCTTTACAAGTTATGCAGGGCACAAGCTATTCATACGGTTCTACGCCTATACTGTAGAGGCAATAACCGAAGGCAGCCTGGTGGCTAAGCTAAACGAGCAGCAGCTGGGTGCCGACTTGCGAGACGCGAACCTGCGTACAGAGTATTGGAATGCTGTTGCTACTATAGCTGAAGCGCAGGCTGGCACCAATACATTTGCCTTAGTGTGTAATGGCATGTCGCTCTATCTGGACGCTTTCCAGATCCTTGACCTGACTACCATATACGGTGCTGGTAAAGAGCCAAACATAGACTGGTGTCTTAAGAATATTAGATTCTTTACGTCTATGCTCTCTATACCTAAGGTAAGCGGTCCAGCACCTGTCACGTACCTCGACTATGAGATTCTTGAAGACACGCCCGAAATAACGACCATTAAGCCTGTAAAGGCTGTTGAGACGTATATCTATGACTATACCACTGATGAGGAAACTTCCGAAATCTATAAAGGACAGCGGTATGTGTCTGGTACAGAGACGTTCTCTATAAAGTTCAATAAGCCTGCTAAAGAATGCAAGATAACACTAAAAAGTGTTGATGCTGGTGCTGCTGAGCCTAAGTTAGTAAAATCTACGCTCTATGCGCAGGCCGCTGAAATGACTGTAACTGCTGTAGGCAATATTGAAATATTGGTCGAGGGCAAAGAGGTAACTGTAGAGTCCAGTACACTGCGCATAGACAGCTCCATAGATCCATCTCTCGTGCCGGATTCGCAGGTCGAGACAATAGATAACAGGCTGATCACAAATAAGACTGTTGCTGAAGATGTAATTGCGTTCAACTCTTACTGGTATAACAGTCGCTACACGTATAACTTTGATTGGCGCCAAAATCCTGCTATCGAACTATATGACCCTGTTCAGGTCCACGATGACTTCGACAGAAATAACACAATCCTTATTACAGAGCGCAACATCGACTATCTTGATGGCACTCTGAGTGGCAGCTCTAAGGGGGTGTGCTAAGTGCCTACAGTTAGTTGGATAACTCCTGTGTTCGATAGAACACTAGAAGACTGTGTATATGGGAATCCAAAAGGTTCTCTTACAGTAGAGGTGCTGCAGCGCATCGAAAATAACGTGCTGTTTATCAAGCAGTTATTTGATGAGTTAGGTATAAGCTATAACCGTGATATACAGGTGAAGCTTGACTGGCATAGAGAAGAGTACCTGCGTATATCTGAGCTCCGCAGAATAGAGCGCAACATCCAGCATCTTCGCGAGTCGCGCTTAATCTCTCAGGATACCCCCGAGCTAGCGCTTAGCGTGGCTAATATGCCTTTGCTTTATACCCATCTAAATGACATGGAGCGCATCTGTTTTGATCTGCTTGAAAACTACGGTGTAGTCCTTCATGATAGACTATACTGCGGTGAATTCTGGTGTGGTCACAACAAAGATGGACAGTTCTATGAACTCGGCGGCGGTGAGGCTGTTCTTGCTACTGGTGTTAGCTACACCGTTGAGCAGCTTGGTGGACAGCTTAATGTGGAAAACACAGTCGCACTGCGCATAGTGTTTGATAGACCTGTAAGCTATCTTGATGGTAGCAAAGTATCAGTGGTCAATGGCACCGGCGCAGTAGTTCTGGGTAGCTTCTATGGCGAGGGCAACACATACTACATCTCTGTTACTGACGTGGTAAAGCAGGGAACTGTGTACGTAAATGTTGCGCCATTTGGAGATTTTTACTGTACATCCAGTATGGTAGAGTGTACCGTGTATCGTGATCGCCGTGTTACTGTGACACAAATCACTGGTGCTGCTATGGAAGGGCTGCCTGGCTACTACGTATACTCAGTCAATGTAGACGATATGCCGGACGGTGAGTACGAAATAGCACTGGATAATCCTATGCCTGGTGTTACGCTATCAAAGCTACTTATCAAAGATGATGTTGGCACATTCACGCTATATATCTCGCCTGATGTTTCTTCTGGCATATACTACAACACAATAACCCTTGATGCCATTACATCTCAACCTTTCAGTTTTGTTGTGACGGTCACAGACTATATCTACAGTGGCACTTTTGTTGCTGCTCCTGATACTAACAAGCATTTACTCGATGATGGCATAGAAGGTATTGCACGTAGCACAACGCCAGTCAGCTTTACAGTGCGACAGGTTGGTGGCGTCTCCGATGTGGCCAACACAACGGCTATTAACATCATTTTTAGCACGAGTGTCGAGTACCTAAAGTTGTCTGATATACACGTATCTAGCATATCGGGCATCGTGCGTATCACAGAGTTACGTGGCAATGGTGCTATCTGGGTATTAGTGGTTGACGAGGTTGTTAAGCAGGGTGCAATACAGATAGCTGTTGGCAACTTTGCAGACTATAACATAGTCTCTGCACCGCAGACAGTGGACGTTTTCAGAAGCAAAACGATAACGGTGGGTGCACAACAAGAGGCCGTTGCATACCAGCATCCCGGGCTTCTCACATTCCCTGTTACCGCTGATGGTGTAAATGACGGTAGTTACATACCGGAGTTTTCAGAGCTACCAGAAGGCTTCGTATTTAAGCGTTTGTCGATAAACAGTGGTAGCGGCCTGCTAAGCATGCAGTATACCGGCAGCGCTGCTCCTGGCAAGTATACGCTGCAGTTTAGTATTGGCTCGGTTATTTCCAACATGTTTAGCGTCTACGTAACAGTCGCTGATTATCTCTATCCCAACACCTTCTATCCTACTGACAAGCGTGACGATCAGCTGTTTGAGACCGGTAATGGTGAGGCAAAGCCTACTATCAATCTTGCTTTTATTGCCCAGCAGATTGGTGGAGAAAGTGGAGGAAGCGACACCACGTCGATACGTCTGGACTTTAGTGAAGAGCTTACAGAGCTACCTACTGACGCAGTAGCTGTGAGCAACCTAACAGGACAGTTACTCGTTACTGGCGTTAGAGGCGCTGGTACAACCTGGTACCTTGATGTAGAAACGCTGCAGCAAGGTACAGTACAGGTAGCTGTAAGCAACTTTGCAAACTATCAGGTAGTGACAGAGCCTATTGTGCTAACTGTCTTTGTACAGCGGCGCATAAGCGGTGGTGAGCAAAGTAGGCCAGTGTTAGAGGCTACTGCCACACGCATCACCTATACACTTGTTTGCGCTGGGTATGCTAATGGTATCTACACTGCACAGCTATCTGGTACTATTACTGGTCAGCAGCAAGTAAACATCGTAAATGGTCGCTGCCAGCTGGCTATTACGGTACCAGCACTTATTCAAGGCAACTACTCTTTCTCTGTGTCTATCCTGGAAGCCAGTACTACACTACAGCTGTACATCACTGTTGCTACTGCCCAGCTTACTGGTGAGACGTTTGCAGAGAGTAGCATTGATTGGCGTGCCACGTATGCTGCACGGCTAACACAGCTTGTAGGCTTTACTGTCAGGCAGCTTGGTGGTGAGCAGGGTGTAAGCAATACAGCAGCAATCGAGATCACCTTTGACAAGCCAGTAAGCGGCCTAACAGTGGAGTATATACATGTAGTAACGCCTGGCATTATTTCTGTTGGTGAGCTAACAGGTGAAGGTACAAACTATTTGCTCACAGTGACCGAGGTATTTAGACAGGGTGAAGTTACCTTGGCAATAGATAGCTTTGATAACTATAGTATAACCGCCGTGCAGCCAACAACAGAAATCTTTGCAGCACAGTCGCTACATGTTGGTGAGCAAAATGGTGCTATTGCCGAGGGGTTGCCCGGCAGCATATACTATATGCTGGACATGCCTGGCTACCTGGACGGCACATATCAGGTCACATACGTTAATATGCCAGATGGTCTGCAACTGCCTAGCACAGTTAAGGTAATAGCAAATAGTGCTAAGCTAGTCATTACGACAAGTGGCGCTGCAAAAGCTGGTAAGTACTATCCAAGCATCCAAATAGACGGTAAGGAATCTAACAGTTTCTTACTTGCTATAACAAACTAATTAGGAGGTAACAAGATGAGTGTTTATAAAGACGGCGCAAACTGGCAGGACAGAATTTTGAATCACTATCCTCCTGCTTCTGACGGTGAGCGCTACTACAAGATCGTCAAGCCAGACGGTACGGTGGTAGCTGAGGCGGCTAAACTCGAGCTGCTTAACACAGTGCTACCTGGCAATGAGGGCACACCAGTAAACGCAACCAATCTGAATACTGTTCTTGCGGCCCTTGGGCATGTTAAGCAGCAGTATAACAAGGCCAAGTTGCAGGAGCCTTACCTGGAGTCGCTGTTGGCCTATATGGACTTTAACAGCAGCCTTACTCCGGTGGTAGGTAGCTTTACTGGTGAAAATGATGGCTGCTCCTTCTCCACGGGCCCGCATTCCGGCTCTGGCTCCATTGTCGGTGCTGGCGCAACCACTGGTGTAACCCTCAGTGATAAGATTGTACCCTTTGGCGCAAAGACTGTTCGGTTCAGACTGAAAATGAGTAGTCTGGCTGCACAGACCTTGCTGGATGAGACCAGCCTTAGCACTGCTAACTATGGCACATGTATCACTATTGATGCCGCTGGCAAGATTCGCGTGCGCCTCATGCAGGCAGGCAGCACCCCGGTAGATATTACCGCAGGTACAGCAATCACGGCCAGACAGTGGCACGACTTCTGCTTTGCCTGGGATGGCTCCACTGAGGCAGGCCGTGTGCGTCTCTACCTTGATGGTGTGCAGGTAGCTATTGGTAAGGCCTCTGCTAAGCAGGATATGGGGCACGCAGCTACCAACAATACTGTGCTCCTTAACCAGGCGCCAGTTGCAAGTTCTGGCGGTACAGCAGCCATGTCCGATCTCGAGATCTATAACGAGGCACGCTATCAAGATGCGTGGATGCTGGAGCAGAAAGGTTTCTCTCTGTTTGACGGCGCCAAGATTCGTATCTGCTTTGACTATGTTCCTAAGGCTGGCACAGAGCTGCTTCTGAACATAAACGAGAGTGGTGACGTACCTTGCGATATTGAGGCGCCGGTAGCAGGTCAGTGGGTTGAGCTGCTCTATGACCAGCGCAGCAAGCACTTTGTAATGCTGCAGCAAGCCTCCATGATTCCTGTGCCAACGCTCACGGATGAAGTGCTGCCAGGTATTGAGGTAGCCCCAAACCTAATCAACGCAATCACGCTGGCCTGTAGCATGGCTATTAAGCAAGTCGTGATATCGCAGCGCGGCACGGCTCTAGACGATGCACAGTTTGCCTGGACGAAAGTGCGTGACGACACCGGCGTAGTCTTTGACGCTGCGCACGGTCTATGGATCCCAAGCAGCTTAAAAGGAAAATTTGGCTTGTTATATGTCGTGCAGGGATTAGTGGCTGTACAGTCCAATCCAACAACGGATGGTGGTGCTGGCTACTATCATTATGCCGTTCCACGCTGGTTTGAGCAGTCCGACAACAGCCAAATGAACCCAGGCGCTGCTACTGAAAGCACCACCGGTAATAGCTACACCTATAAGCTCAATGACGGCATGCAGGGCCTGAGCATCGGTGCACAAGCGGGCACTACTAATCGCGTCTCTGGCTTATGTGACCCATACGACGTAGATGCTGGTACTAGCTGGTATAATTCTGGCCTTTCATGCCTAAACGTGTACCGCGATAGAGCTGATGAGCTTATTACACAGATTGGTGACTACCGTGGAGCTGTCTGGTGCGGCTTTGTATCGCTACTCGGCCGTGAGTATATAAACCTGAAAGGCAGTATAGCTTCTAGTTCAAGTAGCCGTGCTGGTCGTGCTAAATATAGCGGCTATACTATGGGACTACTGATATTTAACTAAGGAGGCTAAGTGCATGGAAAGACTAATCGCATTCCTTGACGCAAACGGCGTCGCTATTGGTTTACACATTATGACAGAGGCAGAAGCCAGCGCCGTAGGTAGCTGGGCACCGGCAAATGAGGATACCGTTGTCGGCGATACCTATGTCAACGGTGAGTGGCGGCCAACAGGAAACCGTGAGCCAGTAGAGCCGCCTGAGCCGCCCGCACTGCAGCCCACAACTGAGGAGCGCCTGGCTGCACTAGAGAAGGAGAACAAGACACTCCAAGCGCAGCTGGAAGCCTCGATCCAATCCAACCAGATGCTGGAGGACTGCCTAGTAGAAATGGCAGGGGTCGTTTATGCGTGACCTAATCGCCCGAGCGGCGTTAGGAATATATTTCTTACTTCAGAAAGGAGAAGAACAAATGATGGCTATGTTGTTCGCATGCAGAGTGATTGAGGAGCGCACCAAGTTCGATCAGGTGCCCCGGCTGCTGAAGCAGCAGGTTGCCGACATCATCATCAAGGATTTCGGCATGCCCGAGATCATCCCCACCGAGTTCGGCGGGACCATGGAAGCCGTCACTGAGTAAGTGACGCGGCGGTGCGGTGGTGATGAGCTGCCGCGCCGCTATCAAAGAAGTGCGCTTCGAGACTGAGGTGAGGAAATGACTGAAACAGTGCTTATCTTCTTAGCGGGTGCCGGTGGCGCTGCGGCAATCAAGCTTTTGGATAATGTTATCCAGTACGTGCTGCAGCGCCGCGCTAAGAAGCAAGACAACGGTGAGAGGGAGAAAACGGAGCTCGAAATACAGGTAGATTCAATCCGGCAGTGCCTCATGGTCTCGATGCTGGATCGTATACAGTATCTGTGTAGATGCTATATCAGAGATGGAAGCATCAGCATAGAAGACCGGCGCCGCCTCCACCAAATGCATAAGGGCTACAAAGCAGTAGGCGGAAATGGAGATCTTGATGATCTGCTCGCGCAAGTAGAGGAGCTCCCTCTTAAGCTTGACTGAGGAAGGAGGTGATGGCCTTGATAGAAATAACGCTGGGTGTAGTTCTCGGTTTCCTTGCTGGCATCCTGAGTGCAGTAGCGGTTGTTTCCTTTGTCCACGGCAAGGAGCAGGGGACCGCACGTAGACAGGCAAAAGAATTCACGCAGTACATGATTGTCTCTGACAATGCCATTCTGTGGTTTATCTCTATCAGCTATGTAGTACTGGCGGGCTACAGCATCTATAAGAACTACACCGGCGCACTACCTTGGCTCACAAGTGGCCAAGCCCTCGCCTTCGGTGGTTGGGCTACTGTGCAGTGCTTCTTAATCAAGAAGAGCGAGAAGCAGAATACCAAAGGCGGTATCACCTACGATACCGCTATGCGCGATTGTAACAAGGAGGAGACAAAATGAATATGACAGAAATCACTACTATTGTAACCACTCTTATGTCGGTTGCGCTTGGTCTGACTATTCTGACCAACATTGTGGTTCAGGTGATCAAGGGCATCACCTACGACAAAATTCCGACCAACCTTTTGGCTTTTATAGTGGCGTTCATTGTCACTGGCTGCGCCTTCTACATTTGGATAAGTGTTGAAGGCATCAAGGTAGTGGGCTGGATGATTGTCGGCGCCATAGGGCTGGCCTTTGCTGTAGCACTCGCGGCGATGTTTGGTTTTGATAAGCTTAAAGAACTGGTCAACCAGTGGACCGGCATCCAGGCTATTAAAGCAAAGGAGGCAGAAAAAGATGTTTGATCCCACTACCTTCCAGCTGCCCGACGGCGAAGAGTTCTTCGAGGGCGATGAAGCAGAGTTCATCGGCGGAAAGGGTGATGAAAGGGATGACTCCGGACAGTAAGCTGGTCACGTACACTTGCTGGTCTCCAAACCACAGTGGCAAGCGCACGCACGCCATCGACACCATCTCCATTCACTGCATGGCTGGTAACCTCTCTATTGAGTCCTGTGGCAAGCTCTTCCTAAACCCAGACAGAGAGGCAAGTAGCCAGTATGGTATCGGCGGTGATGGAAGAATTGGTCAATACGTGCCTGAGGCCTATCGCTCCTGGTGTACCTCGTCTCGGTCTAACGACCAGCGTGCAATCACCATTGAGGTGGCGAACAGCGCGGGGGCGCCGGACTGGCCTGTATCCGAGAAAGCCTACAATGCCTTGCTTGATCTACTCACAGACATTTGTAGTAGACACAATATCAGGCAGCTGCTGTGGCGCGGCGACCCCGGCCTGATTGGGCAAATCAATCTTCAGAACATGACTGTGCATAGATGGTTCGCTGCAAAGGCGTGTCCCGGCAACTGGCTGTTTAACCGTCATGCAGCCATTGCTACCACAGTCAACAAGAGACTTAAGGAGGGAATCGACTTGAACGAGGCAGAGACCAGGAAAGTTGCTGCTGAGGTAGTCTCGCAGCAGAACCCCAGCTACCCTGTTATCACAGACGTGCCAGCATACTGGCGCCCCGCAATCCAGGAGCTCATCGACATGGACATCATAAACGGTGGCACAGACAATGCAGTCAACGACAAGGATGTGAACCTGACAAAGGATACGATCAAGGCTATCGTCATCATGAAGGCTTACATCGACGCCAAGTATGGTGGCTAAGCGCCGCCGCGACCCCTCGAAAGAGGGGTCTTTTTATTTGCCTGTTCGCCGGGTATGTTCAGGGCATAGCTGAAATGTACGACCTGTAGACTGTAATGTTGTAATATCTGTAAATTTCGTAATATCTGTAGCTTTTCTGGAGTATATATAGGGAGTTTTCGTACGACATATTCAGTCAATGATCTACTCAGTTATTTCTACTATTTTATGTATATTTAATACTCTTTATTATAT
>ERZ1090869.141-NODE-141-length-39977-cov-37.880893_pt1 | contig 39977 bp, 44 predicted proteins | sample MGYA00478474_ERZ1090869 | MGnify/ENA primary metagenome ERZ1090869 (study PRJEB33644, sample SAMEA5815748) | chicken gut metagenome | biome: Chicken; feature: Gastrointestinal Tract; material: Caecum | place: Ireland | collected 2019-01-01 | study: A study of the... | reverse complement strand
TTTGCAATAAGCACATATTTGCAAGTATAACCAATTAAAAAATGAAATGAAAAAACGTCGTAAGTGCTAAATAATAAGCATTTACGACGTTTTCTGGTCCGAGTGACAGGACTTGAACCTGCGGCCTCTTGACCCCCAGTCAAGCAAAAATTGCGGGAATACCTGATTTTTTTGCGTATACATTAGCAATACATTAGCAATACATTAGCAATAAGAAAATACTTGGTTTTCGGGAGTGTATCAGGCGGTATGTTGGCGTAAAAAAACTTTAAAAATGAAATGAAAAAATGGTTGACTTTCGCCAGAGGAAGGAATATAATACAATTACAGACGGCGCAATCCGCGCCAAACCGCACTAAGTACGTGTGTAATGTACTCGTAGTGTGATTTGGTGGGGATTGCGCCGTCTTTTTTCTGTATGGCGCAACCATACACGCTTGGGCTACATGGATACATGCTGCCATGTGGTTCAGGCAATTCCCCGTACCCCAAAAGCGGGGACAGAATTTCCTACCTCTTTTTCTTTCTCTTTTCCCTATCTTTCACCTCCCCGGCTGCCGGGGAGGAATATGCGCCAATGTATGGCAAACACGTAACGTATAGTTGCGATGTGGAGTTCGATTCTCTAATGGCGCAATCCATATTCAAGCCTGTCGCTAGTTTCTGCGACAAAATATCTCCTTTCCTTATCATACCCATACCCTCCCCGCAGACGCGGGGAGGAACACGCAGCGTTGGTCAAGCGGGCAAGACTCTTGGTTGATCGCCGGATTTTTCGCGTGGAGACTGGGCATCGCGGGTTCGAATCCTGCACGCTGCAATAAGGAGTGGTACCCAAGTGGTAAGGGAGCAGTCTTGAAAACTGTGAGGCGTGATGAACGTGCGAGGGTTCGAATCCCTCCTGCTCCGCCAGGATAGCGGCTCGATACTTTGTGTCGGACACGATGAAAACCCGTGGTGACAGCCGGAAGAGACGGCAATATGCCAATGTAGTTTAATGGTAGAACATCAGATTTCCAATCTGAGTGCGCGAGTTCGATTCTCGTCATTGGCTCCAAATGAACAATAAAAAAGGAGCGCAAAAGAAATGAAAGCAATGTTATCTCAGCCTATGGCCGGAAAGACTAACGAAGAAATCATTGCAACACGAAACAATGCGATTGAGATGCTAAAGAAACAGGGGTACGAAATCGTAAATACTCTGTTTACAGATGAATGGTATAGCAAAGAGCAAATGGAGGAACGTGGAGTAGTTCAGATCCCCCTATGTTTTCTTGCAAAGTCTTTGGAAAACATGAGCCTGTGCCATGCTGCCTACTTCTGCAAGGGATGGGAAAACGCCCGTGGCTGCAAAATTGAACATGATGCGGCTGTCGCTTATGGATTGAAAATCATTTACGAATTTTGATTCAATATAAGGCGATTGAAATATGCGATACATAATTCAATATATTCGCTCGTGTTTTTGCAATCATGAGTGGGAATTGATTTTTGCAACTAAAGTATATGCTAATTCGAACATCTATTGGTGTAAAACATATCGATGCAAAAAGTGTGGATATAGTAGACGATACAAAAGTCATTGAATTTTCGAAGAACATGCGGTGGCGGAATAGACGGCCTACGTACCACGTGGGACGGTAAAACCAGACGGGCGACAGCCTGAACGGTAATAGTAGACGCTTAAACGGAAGGTTCGATGAAAGTACGCTCCCGTACCCTGATGGGGTCTAGCAAATCCACGGGCAGTATCAACCATGTGATGTGCAAATCATCACCCGCATATAACAGAGAGGTCCGGTGGATGCCGGACGGGGAGTCGAGTAATGTTGACTCCCCACACATGTCATTGTAGCTCAGTAGGTAGAGCAATCGGCGTAAATGACCGTATGTCACTGGTTCAAGTCCAGTCAATGGCACCATCCGCCAAAGTACACGGCGGAGCTAGTTGACGAACTACCCGTGAAAGCCGGGCGGATAAAAACCGATAGAGCCGTCAGAATTTCGAACGTGGCGAATGAGTGGGTAAACGGCGATTTTTGAGACCCACAAACCACGGAAGGTCAAAGTTAGGACACTAGGCGGAATGAGCAACCGCCTATCCACAACAAATTTACCGTTCTGCTACTCAATCTCCCGTAAGGGATTTAAGGCACGAATGCGAATGGATGATAACGTATTACGGCCTGCACACGTCGCCTAGCATCCTGAGTGGCGACACAAAATACCGCCAAAAGTGGCGGGAACCGAAAACAGCATGATTTGATAATCGACCGTTTATTTCGTGGAAGCTGAGAACCCCGTTGAGCCGGGGCGCTGGTGGGCGTAAATCACGCATACCCCGCAAGGGGTATATATCATCTATCCGTCTGCATGAGGACATATAGGTGGACACAACTAAACCAACATAAAGGATTGGTAAAATGGTAAATGTAGAAATTTTCAAATTCAGAAAAGAAGAACGAGTGTGTGCAACAAGTTTGGATGTAGCTGAAACTTTCGGTAAAGCACATGACAAGGTGATGCGTGACATCCGAGAATTGAAGTGCAGTGAAGAATTTAATGCCGCCAATTTTGGCGACATCTCTTATACTGATTCCATGAACAGAAAGCACAAGGCATGCATCATGACACGGGACGGATTCACCATATTGGTTATGGGGTATACCGGAGAACTTGCAATGAAGTTCAAAGAAGCTTACATCAAGCAATTCAATGCAATGGAAAAAGCATTGCGCGATAAGCTAATTGAACGGGAAAAAGGAATTGCTGTGCGGCAAGCATTAACCAAAGCGTTGCAACAGTCATCCGAAAATGAAAGAATGCATGGGCATGCCTACTCTGTATATACAAACTGCATCTATAAAGTGTTGTTCGGAATGGATGCAAAACAACTCAGAGAAAAATACGGAGTGGACTCGAACGCAAATGTGAGAAACTATTTGAATCAAGAAGAATTGCAAGCGGTTCAGTCAATGGAACGTCTTGTAAGCGGGCTTATCGATTGCGGATGGGACTATACGCAGATCAAAACATTCATCAGCAACAATAACATCAAGCATATCGCTGCATAAAACGCCGGGAAATCCGGCATATATGGTTCCTTAGCTCGAAGGTCGAAGCTGACGGCTCATAACCGTCTGGTCCCGGTTCGATTCCGGGAGGAACCACCAGAAAGAAAATGGGTGATCGCATGAAAAACAAGATACTTGCTATTGTTTGGATAGCATTTGTGATGTTTGTGCCTTGCGTTACATCAACAGCAATACTATTTTGGGGATTGAGGTTAAACGAGCGCGAAATTGTTTCATACTATATTCCCTACTTCGTGGTTGTTGCAAGGTTTTGGGGTTTTGCGATGTATCAGGTAAAACATTGGAATTGTTAAAGGAATAACATTTAGTGCTGAAAAGCAGAGAATAACGAGGATTTATAGGAATGTTTGAAACGATTTTTGATGTTTTAGGTACTATCATAGTGCTTTCAATGGCGTTGCTGTTGGCAGTTTGTGTGGTATGTGGTGTATTCTGCATATTTTACTATTCATGGAAGTATAGGTAGAAAAACAAGCAGAATTCATGAATGGTAGCCAATATGTATAACCAAATATTACGCATCGTGTGATATGGTTGCAGAGGATTGGAATATGGCTAAACTGTATAAAATGACTTTGTATGTATGCGATCTGGAAGGAGACCTTGATTTAGACCAAATCAAAGGACTGATTGATGATCGAGCACTTAATGGTATCGCTGTAAGGTGTGTTACACATTATGCAAACGAAAAAGCTGGGCCAGAAATCAAGTGGGATGACGATATAGATTTAAACTATACAAATTCTACTACGGAACAATGGGAAAATTATTTCCAAAATAGATGACAAATAAAGCATATTATATCTGTATGAGCAGATTGATTTATGAGCGTGATCTAATATGAACAAAAAAGAACTATGTAAAAAGGTATCTGAACAGACCGGAGCATCGGCCTATGCAATCGAGAATATTGTAGACAGTGTATGCAAGTGCATTGTTGAAACAATATTTAACGGTGAAAAAGTACATATTGCAGATTTTGGAGTTTTTGAAGTGGCACAAACTAAGGAAAGAATCAGACAGAATGTATATAAAAATGTTCCGATCATGGTTCCAGCAAAGAAGATTCCGAGATTTCGCTTCAATGCTCAAATTAAGAAAGCAGCGAACGAGCCGAAAGAACAATAAATATTGGGGTATAGCCAAGCGGTAAGGCACGGGACTTTGACTCCCGCATGCGCTGGTTCGAATCCAGCTATCCCAGCCATGAAGAAAGGTAAAAAAATGATTAAGAAGAATGTGGTAAAAAAATGCTTTGAAGTAAATCTGGAAAATGATATTGGTGAAACGTGCAAGTTACGAATAGATGCAGAAACAGAAACATCTGCGCGTCTGAGATGCCAGCGAGATGGATGGCATGTGCTTTCTATATCGGAGGTGAAAAGATGAAAGTTGAAATTTTATATGAATATATCGAAAACATGATAAAAGAGGCAACAAGAGAATGCGTAAGTATGCCGATTCCTGTAATTGCGCACGAGATTTTGGGATTCAAAATTTCAGATGCGCATATATATGATGAGCAAAAGCGAGAAGTGGAAAAAGAACTTGGATTTACTTTATATCCTTGGCAATTAAACTATATATGGGGAAATGGTACTTTGCAATTCCCCATTGAAAAAGATTCTTTTATCCAAATAAGAGGAACCGGAAAAACCACTGCGCAAATTTTAAAGCAACTTCTGGATGAAAAGAAGGTGTATGACTTTAGCACCAAGTTATATGAAGTTGCGACAGGAAACAGTATTCAAGAAATGAAATATTATAAAGAACTTGCAAAAGCGATTTATGATAAACTAAAACAAAATAAAAATATACCTCTTGCAAAGTGTATTTTTTAATATAATACATCATCCAGAGTGGAGGATGACGATAGCCAATCGGGGCTGTAAATCACAGAAATGTGGTTTGCAGCCCCTTTTTTGTGTTTTTAGGAGGAAAACGGAGGACAGGATGTTAAATCGGGAACAACAGGATGCCGTCCAGCGTGGGAAACCAATCATGTGGAATGGCCTAACCCTGTATCCAATATTGGTATCAGACTATCTACAATTCTCTGATGCAAAAATGGGGCTTATGGTAGCGCAGCAAACGCTCCCTGTCAAATATGTTTGCATGCGATTCATTGAGGCCTTGTACGCCATGGACTATGACGCGCGTATGAACGGAGAGCAAGAACGCGGATTGTTTTTACGCCTATTGATTTTTTTGAGACTGGCAATGCGGCTGCCTATCAAAAAATCAGAGGACGGGAAAGAATACGTGGAAATGTACATTGCTACTAGCCGTGACGAACCGCGCAAATTGGCATCCATCAAAGTGAAGCAAGGAGATGTGAATGCAGAGATCACCCCAAAGAACTTCGGGCAACTGCGTACTATCCTTGCTGCGCAAAATGGAATTGAGCTGCCGGATGAAACGGACAACCCCGAACTCATTCAAGCAGAAAAAGACATTGCGGCGCATAACGCGCCAAATCTAAAACCTGACTTTGAAGCCCTACTGTATTCTGTCGCTGTCAAAACCGGAGCGCAACCAGAGGATATTTATGACTGGACAGTGCGCCGGTTCGCGCTAACCGAAGAAGCGATAACACGCACAACAGGACATTTGATTGCAGCGCTTACAGAAGCAAACGGCGGCAAATATAAGGAAGGCAATCCATTCCCATCGTGGAAATATGACCGAAACGAGGGAAGCCATGCACTGATAAGCTTTGAGTCGTTACAGAGCAGGCTTTCTGGTTCGGTAGAAAAACGTTAATAAGGAGGACACAAATGAACGTTTCTGGTACTATTAACGGCTTGACCGTTTATGCAAAAGGTACAATGTACCTCAAGTGCTTTGATCCTGCCACAAACGATCTTATCTTCTATTCAGACAAGATCGTTACAAACCAGCTCCAATCCACTGTGAACCTGGGTGCGATCAATGCAGGCATCGGCAACCCGGTTGTTATCCAAATCCCCGACACTCCGTCCCTGACGCAGACGATTACTGCCGGTGACTTCTCTCTGCAAGGCCGTGCGCTGTCTGTTGGTTCTACGGTTGCCTATAACGGCGTTGTACCGGTTGATGAAGCTGTCGCTGCGACTGGTACTACACTGACCGTTGGACAGACTCCGTGTGCACCGCTTGGCGGATGTGACATTGTATGTACCATCAACAATGACAGTACGGCATATCTCATTGATGCTGAGTCTATGCAAGTACAAGGCTTCACAGCAACCGAAGGCACAACCTATTGCGTGCACTACTACACTCAGTCTGCAAATGCGATGCAAATGAGCGTCGATACCCTCATGTCCCCGGCGGTTGTCCGTTCGCTGTATACTATTCCGCTGTATGCAACCGAAGCAGGACAGGGCGCAAGCAACAAGGGTTCTCATGTCGGTAACTGCTACATCACTGTACCGCGTATGCAGTTCAATGGCGATGTTTCGACCGAAGGTTCGCAGACTACGGCAGCAACCACCAACCTGACCGGCACAGCACTTTCTTACAACGAAGCGTGTGATGCTGGTATTCAGTGCGGTTCGTCTGCCTCTCCGAAGCTGGCATACATGGTTGTTGAAATTTTCGGCAACCCCGATCAGTTTGTGGAAAGCCTTGCGGTTGTAGGCGGCAACGAATTGGATGTTGCCTATGACGAAGGAACTACGATCCCGGTCAAGTATGTTATGCCGGATGGATCCCTGGTTACTCCGCTTATGAGCAACCTTACCTTTGCGGTTGCAGATGGCAGCACGCAGTATATCAGCGTTTCGCCGCTCGGCGTTGTGACCGGTCTGTCCAACGGAACGGGCACGGTGAACATCACTTCCAACTACAATGCCAATCTGACCACATCGGTTCAATGCACTGTAACCGGCGCACCGACTCCGCCGACTGAAAATGTAACCTTTGCGCTGACTACACCGTCTGCTGGTGGTTCCAACACGATTGAAGGCGGCGGAGCAAGCATGACGGTAACAGTAAATGTTGAAAACTCCACTTCCAGCGTCGTTCTGACCGCGACCAAGACCGCTGCACAGAGCGTTGAAATTGGAGGAACCGACTCCGGCGATGTTTCTGCGGGTGGCACAGAAACCAACCCGACCTATACCGTGAACACCACAAGCGTTTCTTCCGCTGGTGGCAGCAAGTCGTTCACACTCACCGTTTCGGAAAGCAACAAGACATCGATCACATACAATGTGACCGTTACTGTGGCGGGGAGCTAATTGAAAAAGAGGGAATATTTTAAAAAATATTCCCTCTTTTCTATTGACTTATCCGAATAAATGAGTATAATATAATTATATCGGCGGCGCAGCACGCGCCAAAAAACACAAGTGTTATTCAGTGATATGCTGAATAATATGCTTGGTTGCGTTTTTTGGCATGTGCTGCGCTTTTTTGTTTTTTTTCAATCGAGGTGAAGCCATGAAAAAAGCCACTATGGAAGCAGCGGACAAAGTCCTTGACCAAGGAAATGATGCGCTTATAAAAAGGGACAAAAGAAACGGAAAGGAAAAGGTATATTCCATCAAACTGGAATACATCCACGAACCGAAAACGAAAGGTTAAATTTTTCATTTTCCTCTTGACTTTTTGAGCCACACAAACTACAATATTGCTGTGGCACAGAAAGTGGGTGATGATATGTCGCCACGTACAGGGCGTCCAAAATCAGAGAAGCCAAAGAGCATCGAAGTAAAAGCCCGAATCGATGAAGATACGGACAAACGGCTACAATCATATTGTAAGAAATATGGTAAAAGTCGAACAGATGTTGTCAGAGAAGGATTAGAACTGGTTTTGGGACAAAAAAAGTGAAGTAGCCCGCCACCGTCGAAAATCGCGGACTACTTCACAGCACCACACCCGGAGGAATGGTAAATCCATTCTATCATTCCTCCCGGTGAAAATCAAGGAGGAAAAGCAAAGATGAAAAACAGACCCTTTCCAGAGATCATAAACGCGCACCATGCGGATGCACTAAGCCGGATGGAAGAAGATGCGGAACTGAATGCGTTGTATGAAGCAGAATGGTCATTGCCGTGCGAAGATGTTCGCAGCATGCTAGATAGCGGCGACGTGAACGCGGCTTCGGACTTCATCGCAATGCACCAAGTCAAGACCGAGCGCATGGGATTCCTGCTGGGCTACCGCTACGCCATGCAGTTGGCACGGGAAATTTTTGCGTAAAAGAATGGAGGTAACGTTTTGGAAAACAAAATTGAACTGTTCAGAAATGAGGAATTCGGAGAAATCCGAGTGGTTGAAATCGACGAACAGCCGTGGTTTGTCGGGAAAGATGTAGCAAGTATTTTGGGGTATGCAAAACCACTCAATGCACTAGCTACACATGTTGATGATGATGACTCCCTAAAATGGGGACTCACCGACAGTTTGGGAAGAATGCAAGAAACTATCATCATCAACGAAAGCGGGCTATATTCTCTGGTGCTTTCGAGCAAGCTTCCCACAGCAAAGAAGTTCAAGCGCTGGGTGACATCCGAAGTCCTCCCCTCTATCCGAAAGCACGGCGCATACATGACAGACGAAACTATCGAGCAGATTCTTTCTGACCCGGATACGATCATTCGGCTGGCAACCGATTTGAAAGAAGAACGCGCCAAGCGTAAGGAGCTGGAATCTGAGAATGAGCAGCAGCGCCAAATCATTCAAGACTTCCAGCCGATCAAGCAGTATGTGGATACCATCTTGGAAAGCACCGGGACGCTGGCAACATCCCAAGTCGCGGCAGACTATGATCTGAGCGCCCGGATGCTGAACAAGATTCTGCATGAGGAAGGCATTCAGCATAACGTCAACGGACAATGGATTCTGTATCGCAAGTATATGGGCATGGGATACACAAAATCCAAAACCATTAATATCACGCGGTCGGATGGTTCGCCGGATACCAAACTGCACACGCAATGGACGCAGAAGGGTCGAATGATGATTCACGAAATTCTGACGCGGCGCGGCATCCAGGCTGTCATGGACAGAAACATTGCATAAAAACTGAACATTGCTTTCTTAATCGGTAGAAAGTAAAAGCTAATCGGGGCTGTAAATCACAGAAATGTGGTTTGTAGCCCTTTTTTTGTTTTTCAGGAGGTGAACGAAATTGAACGCAGAAGAAATGGAGCTTGATGTTGCGGTGCATTGCGTGCGATGCGGTGAAGAATTAACCGATGAAACCGGACGTGTGGCGTCACCCGAATGGTACGGTGATACACGATTTGTTCATTACTGCAAAAAATGTCAGCGAGAACAGTTCTCAGAATTTGCGTTTCTTGTATCTCCATATATGGCATTCTTCCTGTGCTGTGCGGCATATAACATTCCTTTCATTCCTGAACTCGTACCAAATATGGAACAAGTGTTTGATGATTATTCGTGGGATGTATACCTAAAAAATATCGATGCTGCTGAAAAAGGAACGCGAATTGATGGCGAACCGTGCGCGTTCTCAGATGGGATTACCGATGTGGAAAAACTGTTCGGAATCACGCAAAAGGTAAAGCTGAATCGTGAAATTGTTTCGGACAACTTGCAATATGAAAAGGCTGGAACAAAACGACAGCGGCGCGACTGGGGCGAGCGCGATGACTGGACAAACGCAGATTACAACGAACTGGATCGGCTTTATTCCATCCAATCGAAATCATACGAAGCAAACGGCATTGATGCCGAAATGGAATTCAATATCCGGGAAATCTGTAAACTGCTTTTGGTATATAGCAAGCAGTGCGCCGCTGGCGAGATAAAGGAAGCCAAGCAAACGTATGATGTAATTTCCAAGATGAAAGCCGATAACCTGATGCGCAAGCGCGATGAAGCACCGGTTGCAGCAGTAAAGATTGATACATTGGTGGCGGCTCTTGAACGAAATGGCTATGCGAAGAACGGAAAGTTGTTGCCTTACGATCAACTTCTTCCGATTCTACGTGCAGATCATCCGGTATACCCAATGGGGAAGGACATTATCGATCAGATTTTACTTGCCATTTGGAACGCATACCGTCGAAATTCGGGTATGAGCGAGACAGACACTTTGCCGGTTGAAATGCAAATTGATCCTCAACAGGGCGAATTTCAGGAAGGAAGCACAGAAGCCGAAAAGAAACTGATTGAAAGCTTGGAGTTGCCGCCCATGAAATATGAAAGGCCTGATACGTAATGCCTGCGGGTAAATACTGGAATCCAACATTACATAAATGGGTAAAAAGAGGGCAAGCGCGAGCTGCTAATTATGATGAAATCAGTGGCGACAACTGGGCGCTCTTACTCTCATATTGGCGATGGTATCCCGATAGAATGCTTGCCGTTCTGGAAGGGGAAGATAGCGATTATACACTGGCGCTGATTCAAGCGATCAATATTCGTGTTATGGCACGCTATCAGCAGGTTTTCATCACTGGTTCGCGTGGCACAACAAAGACTTATTCATCCTTCTTGTCAAAAATGAGTGAAGGCGTTTTGTGGCCGGGGGAATTGATGCGATATTTCGGGCCGTCGCTCAAACAAACGGCGGAAATTGCAGATGCTACATTCACTCAGATTCGAAAAAATTATCCGGCGCTCGCTGACCATTGGTTGAAAACACAAAATGCCAAAGAAACATTCGAGATGAAAACCGAAACCGGTTCTGAATTTACGATCACGACCATGCGTGGCGATAACTCGCACCAAGTTTTGTGTGAAGAAGTAGGGCAGGAAGAACAGCCAGTTTTCGATCACCGAAACTACCGAAATATTATCCTACCATCTATCCGTTTACGCCATCAGGTAGACCGCCAACCGGACCCGATGCACATTGACTTTAAAAAGCAGTATATTACATCTGCGTGTCGGCAACAGAATGAAACATACCAATACAGATGTGATGTGTTAAAGGCAATGCAAAATGGAGAAAGCGCATTTATAATCGATTATCCGTGGGAAGTGGCGGTTTTATCAGGTATACGCGATTTGGCATGGGCAGAAGATTTGCGCCGAAAGCTTACCCCCGAAGAATGGATGCGCGAAATGGAGAGCAGATATACTGGCGTAAGCGAAAACTCTGTAATTCGTGATGAAGTTCTGACGGAATCAAAAAAGATCATGGTCATGGAACGCCATCATTGCCAAGACCCAAACGCCATATACATTATTGGATATGACGTATCCCATGAAGAAGGTGCGCGGCACGCAATGTGCGCAGCAGCAATCGTAAAACTGACGACCCAGCATCTTCGCGGAAAGCAAGACACGTATCTTAAGCAGCTTGTGTATGTACAGGATATGCGTCCGAAAGAAGCTTCTCTGCAAGCACAATATCTGAAAGAACTATGGCGTAGATACTCCATGGAGGGCGGCGCTGGTACATTTATTGCAATCGATAACAAGCAGTACGGAAAATCGGTTACAGAGCAGCTAATGAAGGACATGGGAGATGGGCAGCCAATATGCTGCTGGAACCATGATTATCCTGAATTGGAGCAGCCGGACGCGCTTCCGGTTATTTATCCTGTTGTTGCAAGTAACGGTTATCGTGAAACTGGACATGGAGACCCGGACGGCGAAATGTTGAAATATGCAGAAGTGCAGTTTGAACAAGGGAATGTCCAAATTTTAACTACGAACATCTATGAGGGCATAGAAGCCTATAAAACATATCACCATTTACAAACTTCGGATGAAGATGCGACATTTGCTATCCCCTATGCTAAATGTCGAGAAATGTGTGGACAAATTTCGAATTTGAAGAAAAAGCAAAGCGCAATGAACTGGTCGGAAACGCGCATTTCAAAATCAATTCAGCGCGATATGTGGTCCGCTTTCAAATATGCCTTGCGTTTCGCTCAACTTTTAGAGCGAAAAAAGCTTATTGAATCTGTGCGAAAAGAATCCGACTGGACGCCGATGATCGAAAAGCTTGCGAGACAGAAAAAACTTGCTCCGCAATACCAGAACTATCACCCGCGAGTGCTGCATAAACGAGGAAGGTTGTTTTAATGCCTACACAGTATAAGATTTTTCTTCTGCCGACAACGCAGAACAATATTATGTATGCAAAAAAGCAAATATACAGCTTAATATCCCCTGATTATATCCTAATCTATACACCAAACAAACGTGTGCGTGGAGGGAAAAGAATATCAGGAGAAATGTTGAACGCGCGAGATCAATCGTGGGTGCAGCAATGTAACGATGCAATCATCCAGAGCGCAATAAAAAGAAATCCGAATATAGCGGATTCGATGATGCGATTTTTGGATTGCTTTGAATCGGAGTTAAGTCAAATACAAAAATCAAAGGGGGTGACACATGTTGCCGAATCAAAGTGATGCACCACAGACGGTATATGAAAAAGTGCTTGCACGATTTAATGAGATAACAAATCAATATTCCCAGCTTCCCATGGGATGGATTATGCAAGCATATGACCGAGCTTCAAACAATCCTTGGATACAAAATCGTCGTGTTAAGCAGATTTCGTCACTCCCCGCAGAGTACAGCAAAGATGATGTAGCAGACGCAATCAGATCACCCGGAGAACATGAATTGATGCTTCGGCAGACGCACCATGCGTTGGAAGCGACTGCATATCCTATGCTCAAGATTCGGAAAGTATATACAGATATTATGACATATCGATATTATACTTCCCCCCATTACATCACCGAAACCGATGCGAAAGACCCAATCTTTCAACGGGAAATGCAGCTTTTGGATAAATTCAATCAAGAGATGGACCCGAAAGCGACAGCGCACAAGATGGCAGGACAGGCATTACAGGAAGGGAAAGCCTTCTATGCGATACGATACAGTGTAGACAAGGCACATAATAAGGTGAATTATGTTTTCCCGCAACAACTGCCTTCAAACTGGGTAAAAATCATAGGGTTTAACAATATTTCAGGGTATACAGTATCTTTCAATATGTTCTATTTTCTGCAACCGGGCACAGACTGGCGGCAATATGGAGATTTGTTGGAACCGTATATCGGAGATTTTAAGAATGTTGTAGAAAAAGTTCCGTCCAAAGTGGTTTATGCGTCTCATGGCTCATATAGAATCAATTTGGAAAGATTCAACGAACTCAAAAAGAATGCACAAGGTGGCCTTGCCGGAAACCCTGATCCATACATGCAAAATGGACGCTGGGCGTACTGGGTGACGTTGCCGGTTGACCGTGTGTTTGTATTCGAGATCGATGATACAAACCCGTTTGCATGTTCTCCAATGACTGGATTGTATTTGTCTATGCAGGCTATTGCTCAGTATGAGCAAGTGCAGCTTGAATTAGTACAGAACCCCCTTGTATCGGTTATGACCGGTGAAATTCCATACTCAAATGATAATACAAGTCAGCAAAAGGACTTGTATAAACTGTCAAACGGCGGACGAGAACTGTTTGAGTATCTTTGGTACCAAATGCTTGCGCAGAACAATACGTCCGGCATTGGACTGTACTTGGCACCGGCGGCGAATTTGAAACTGCATCAGCTAACCGAAGCACCAAGCGCCACTGAGATTTCAACCAACGGATATGCGTACACGGTAGAAAAATCTGGACTGGCCGGTCTTATTCCGATTAGCGATAATCCGCGTGCGGGCACGGTAAACATTTCAATTCAGATCGAAGCGCGTTACTGCTTGAGAATCTATCAGCAGTTTGAAAAAATGATGAATTATCTATATTCTCGACTGAACTTGAAATATGAATGGCGATTCCACATGTTTGGTGACATCTATAACGATGAAAAAATGCGGGCGGAAATGCAGAAATCCATGACACTAGGATTGCTTCCAGATTTGTATGTATACAATGCGCTGATGGATAGATCGCTATTGGATGATATGAGCATGAGCGCCGCAGTAAAGGCAAGTGGAATTTTGGATAAACGAATGCCGCTGATTTCCAGTTATACAGCAAAAAATGGGAATCCAAAACTTCCTCCATCGCCTACGGATGATAAGGGTGGTCGCGCTCAAGTTGATGTATCTGAGATGACGAGCGAAGGAACCGAAGATTTCAAAGACGCAGAATAATGCGAAAGCAACAATTCAATATTGAACCCTCTCTTACATTGGATTGAGAGTAGAGCCAATCGGGGCTGTAAATCACAGAAATGTGGTTTACAGCCCCTTTTTTCATGCACAAAAGGATGGTGAAAATGACAAAACGAGACTATTTCAACTATGAAAACCCCAAATTTTACGCTTTGCGTGACCCGATGCGCAAAGTCATGAAAGCATTTTTGGACGCAGAGCGTTATTTCGCAGCAATCAAAGAAGTAGTTTGGGGACGTTATGCAATGCCATATCTGGCTGATGCAATCCACTCGCTGGAACACAAACAGCCTCCACGTATTGACCAGTTTTCGGATGCAATGCGGCAGGAAGGATTGGAAATTGAGTATCCAGGAACAGAAGAACTTGCCGAACCGCTTGAGTCGTTGGATGAAGTATTCCGAGTTTGTGTAGAACTTACGGATTCAATTGACCGCACATTGCAAATGTTCATTGACGCTGCGGACAAGCGTAATGGCGATAGAGGCATTCCTCAAACAGATAAGCGTGGTAAGTTCCCGGCGCTGGCACGGCAGGCAGAACAACTGCAAATCGACAACAGCACAGATCGCACCAAACTGCTTGAATCATGGGCCATGTGGGGGAATCAGCCGAGCGCATCCAGCTTTGATAAGTGGGTGAAATCTCGATACGACTTGCCGGATTCTGGGGAGGATGACGATTGATGGGCATAAAAACCAAAAAAACGCCAGATTCGGTTGGACAAATCCGCGTATTGAGCCAAGACAAAAATCTCAACTACGAGATTGAAATGGATGTAATGCGGTCTGGATTGAATGACAACAACTGGGATTATCGCAATCTGGATAAATTTGCAAAAACATTTCGTGGGACTCCGATTTTATGCGCCTATGTAGGTGAACAAATCGGGGACGGCCACAACATGAAGGAAAAGATTGATCCGTTAACCGGAGAAGCATCTTATTCCTTTTTAGCACCTACGGCTGAACGCATTGTAGGTGAAATTTACGATAGACCCGACGCAATCCGTTTAGAGGAACGCGATGGGGAAACGTGGATTATCGCTAAAGGAAAACTTTGGCGTTTCTATAATCCTGAATTGGTAGACAAGATTGCGCGACAGGGGCGCATGGATGTGTCTGCCGAAACCAACGTCACAAAGGCTGTCCGTGCCGCAGATCGTGAGATTTATGAGGAATGGGTTGGCCTTGGCGTAACCATCTTGGGCGATGGCGTCGCTCCCGCAGTTCCCGGCGCACATATTCGCGCCATGAAGGAAATCCAAGGAAAGTTCCATGAACTGCAACTAAGAGCCGCCGCGCTCCAAACAAAGCCGCAAACCAATAACAAAAAAGGAGTGAAGAACACTGTGAATGCAATGAGCAACAAAAAGCTGTTGAAAGCGGTACAGGCGCGTTTCCCGGACTATCGCGTTCTTAACATGAACGATGATGGAACCCATGTCCTGTTGCTTTCGGCAGACGGTTCGCCTTGCGCATATAAGGGAAACGCAGAGGAACATGGTGTGGTTATCCCCGACCGGATTACTCCCATTACCCTGTCTGCACAGCACCAGTTTGATGACGATGTAGCGCTTTCCGTGGACATTTTCTCGATGCTTTCCGAAGCCGTAACGGAAACAAACGAACAATGCGAAACGATGAAGGCACGCTGTGAAGCCGCAGAAGGCCGCGTAAAGGAACTGGAAACCCAAGTTGAAGAAATGAAGAAGCAGGAAACCGCGCGCCGCATGAAAGCATGCGAGGATGCTGTCAAGGATGCCGCAGAGAAGGCAGTCTGCATGGGAATGGATGAAACGATTGCCAACGAAGTCATGGAAGATATCAAATCTGGCAAGTATACATCCATTTGCAATGCGGACGGAGATTGGATTGGCGCTGAAAAAGCCGTGGAAGCTGTAATGGCAAAGATCGGCACAATGGCAGTAAACCAAGCGCAGAACCAAAAGCCGGTCATCAACTACTCGTTTGACCCGGATTTCATTAAGACAAACAGTGCCCAAGGCATTGTAGATTCCATCGATTCTTTGGTGCAACGCACCTGCAATTAAATGAAAGGAGATGTAAAAGTACATGGCTTCTATTGCAAATACCTTCTTCGAGGTTAAAAACTCGAATCTTATCAATAACGCAATGCAGAATATTGCCGGTACGTTTGAAGCGTCCAGCGAGCCGGACATTTGCGCGGCTGGTTTTCTTTGCGTAAAGACTGCACTCATCCCGTGCAGCGGATATACAAACATCAACAACGGCAACCAGTGGGTAATGAACGCAGCCACCAGCGGCGCACCAGCAACCAATGGCACAGCGCCGGAAATCTATGCGTTCAACAGCTATGACATCAATACCGTTACCGGCGCCAATGGAAATACGTGGAGACTGGGCGCGGAAACCGCAGGTCTGGAACTCCCGGCAGGCGAGATTGGTACATTCACCAAGATTATTGCGGGCGAGATTTATCGGTTTGGAACCGGAAACTTCACGACCACACCCACTTCTCTGCCGGATTACAAGTATGTGACCATTGCAAACGGGCTGCTGGTTGCCTCCAACTCGAAACCGGCTGCGGGTACTGGATTCTACTTCGAAATCCTCAATGCTTCTGCTGCGGAAAACTATACGGTTGCAACCTGGAACGGCGGTCAGTGCTATCGCATGATTGCACAGTACGCTCCGCAAGTTGGTGCATAAGAAAGGGGTTGAATAAAGAATGTCTTTGAAACTTAACAGCATTTCCAATGAAATTTTTGTTTCTCACAAGGGAAATCAAACGGCGGGTATTTCCCGCGATGACCTGATTGCGGGCGGTCGTCTGGTGGCAATGGAATACGCAGGACGTATGAGCAATCAGGTGCGTAAGAACAATGAGTATCAGCCGGTGCTGAAAGATCAGCTTACATACGCGACTATGGCAAAGGGACATAAAGAAAAGCTCATGATGTTCTGCGCAGCGTGCGCATATGCACAGCAAGGGAAGCAACCGCCGTCCTCCTACCAAGAGGTTGTTAATGATGTTTCTTTGCAACGCAACGGAACATTTCTCGCTACTATGGCGGGCGTTGTTCGTGAGGTCATCACCCCGCTTCTGCCGTACACCATTGCGAATGCGGGCGGTATGTTGCTGGAAATGACTACTGTTCCCATGGGACAGACCAAGGAAATCACAATTCACAGCAACGACATTTTCTTGTTTGAGGATTCTGCACCGGGCGCAAACCGCTCGGCATCTACCAACTATCTATACGATGGCACGGTAACGCTCAATCCGCATTGGTACACCGCGAACGCCACCATCAAATGGTATCAGATGGTCGCAAACGATACGGATATCGGCTGGTACTACAACGCAATCATGGCTGGCATGTATTCCAAGATCATGGCGCTGTATACCCAGGCTATTACCGGACTGGTTGACAATACTAAGTATATTCCGTCCTATCTGCAAAAGGATGGATACAATACGGCAAACTGGTCGGCACTGACCGTAGGAGTTTCTACGGCAAACGGCATCCCGCGTCAACAGCTTATGGCATTTGGCGAATACCGTGCGCTGCAACAGGTTCTTCCGTCCGGTACAGCACAGGATGCGGCTCTTACCTATGGTCTGGGTCAAGAGTGGATGCGTGATGGTTTCCTTGGAACTGTGGGTGGAGTTCCTCTGTTCGAGGTTATGAACGCAATGGTTCCGGGAACTGTCAACACGACTGGTGATTTCGTATATCCGTCCGACCTGATTATCATTGCTGGTCGTCCTGGAACAACCTATGCACCGATTTACGCCGCGTTTGCCGAAGGTTCTCCGCTGACTCTGGAACTGAACCCGTCCCAGAGTGGCGCACCGTCCATTGATATTTCTGTCAGCGCAATCATGGACGTAAAGGTTGTTATGGGTTCCAAGATCGGAATTATCGAAAATGTGACCTGATTTTAACGGTATGGAGTGGGGCGTAACGCACGCCCTACTCCCCTCTAATAACATATAAATCCCACGAATCTGAAAGGAGCACACACATGGGACGACCGAGCAAAGCAGAAATTGCAGCGCGTGAAGCTGCGCAAGCACAGAATGATGCAACCAAATCCAATTCGGATGAAACACAGGTGATGGATGCTACCGTATCCGAAACGACATCCATACCGACAGGTATTCCGGAAGAAAACACGGATATCATTGCACAAATGCAGGCTCAAATTGAAGAACTGACAAAAAAGCTTGCGGCTGCGACATCTACTCCCCAAGTTATTTTGGCGAAGCAAGAGGAAATGGTGAAGCTTACGTACATCAGTAATGTTTCGGATGATAACGTACTCGATCTCGGAGAATTTGGAAGCCTTACTGGAGTGGGTTGGGTGCTGGAAATTCCGCGCAATGATTTCGGCGGAAAATTCATGACTCCGTTTGTACAAAAACTGCTCAAAAAGCGCAGATTGATTGTACTGGACGGTCTGACTGAAGAAGAACGCAAGCGTTATGGCGTTCTTTATAACGATGGAGAAATCATGGATACGCAGATGATGGATAAGCTTCTGGATATTCCGGTAGATAAGCTGACGAATATTTTCCAAAACCTGTGCTCGGAACATCGGCAGTTTGTTGCCACACGATTCATTACAGCTTTCGAAAAAGGAGATAACCGGATTTCGCGCGGGAAAGTTGAACCGTTGCAAGTGATTTCAAAATCGAACGACTCGGAAGGGCTGTTCACTCCGATTCTCCAAAAGATGAATAGCGATTCATTGTAAGCAATAGGAGGTGCTGCTATGGAAGCACCATTGGTAGGGATACACGCCTACTATATCAATGCGAAACCAGTATATGCAGAGTTCTTACAGGACATTCAAAACAATGGTGGCGATATGAGTCCGTGGGAGCCGGAAAGCGATATAGCAGATGGATTTTTTGCAGCAAATCCATGGGTGGGGATTGTGGTGCAAAAAAATCCTGCATACATAGGTGCAGCGGCAGAGTATCAAACGCAATTTGTTGTGATGTCTGACAATGAAAAAATTTACCCCGTGACTGCTCCAAGCACAACCACATTCCAAACTGCATTTGCGGCATATTTTGGAAATTCACCTACTCCGCAAGAGGATTCTTTTGGAGCGTCCAGCAAGAAAACAAACATGTTTGATGTTTCAATATCCTATGGAGATGTGCAATATCAAGATGGCTTTCTTCGAGCAGTAAAACCAAAACAGGGGGCAACATCGTGGTCCGATATTGTAACGAAATACGGAACTGTATTTGTGGATGATATCCGAATGAAGGAACTGTTTGAAAACAATCCAGCAAAGTTTTTCGAGGAAACATTTTACTACATGGGCGCTGCCATTCCGCGCTTTAACTTGCCCCATCAAATGATTTCATACTTATCATACACATCTCCATACTTCGCAAATTATCAATGGATTGTTCCGACAACCGAGGACAATCCTGTTGACGGGAACGCTGTAACATCTGAGCCAACTACCCTATCAACACTTAAAACTGGGTATGAAATATGTTCAGTAGTGATCTACACGCAAGATCAATTTGGAAATCCAATAGAAACTCCATATACACAAGCTGCGTATGATTCTGTTACAGGAACCGTCACATTCCCTGCGGGGCTGACCGAAGGTACACAATTCAATCTGTATTTTGCGACAGATGGATATTTTGATAACAAGATTACAGATGAGATGAAGCGCATCCTGGGGCTTGCATTTCAACTCGTCTGGGAAAATAGATTCTCTGGTGAATGGCTCGCACGAGCCGCAAAAATCACAGACAAGTCATTTGCGCCACCAAATGAAGCAAACTGGACTCGCGCACAGGAAGAAAAACGTCGATGGATTGAATCATCTTTGAATGATGAAATGTGGAGATATGAACAAAACTGCTATGCGCAAGGTGCGTTGAACGGGACAGGGATTACGCTGATATAAGGAGGCGGTTTTGAAATGTATCGAGTGATAGGAACTGATGCCTTTATTACAATGTTTGCCATCGATTCTGAAAGCGATGTGCAAAACCTTCCTACCAATGTAGGGCAAGGTTCAATGGCACTTATGTGCGAAAGTGCAGATGGAAGTGGCATTGGGCGTGTGACATATATGCTCAATTCCTCTGGGGAATGGGTGAAATAAAGAAATATACATAATTTGGGAGGATAAAGATTATGAAAAACATTTATATCGAAAACGATGCTGAAATCAAAGCAATTTGCGCCGGAGAAAATGCCGAAAAGCGCAAATACGACGTGGCGGTTGGGATGGACATTTTCGATAAGCGTCGCGGTCTGAAATATGATGCCAAAGCACGTGCGGAATATAAGCAGCATTGCGGTCTGCCGCTGAGTGTTAAGGATAAGGAAATGCTTGGACTGCGATGAAAGGGGGTGTAGGAGCGCACTTAGTCGCTCCGCCTGCTTATGGCACAATGTATCAAAGACCCATCTCAAGAGTGTTTGGGATTGGCAGAAGCCAAGATCATTGAACACAAAATCGAACAAATCATCGAACGGCAAAACAAAGAGTATGAAGAAAATAGGTCAGCGCATAAGGAATTTTACAATCGCCTAGAATTCGGAGAAAAGGCGCAGGCCGTAACACAAAATCAACTGGCACAAATATTATCGGACACGAGCGAAACCAAAAGCATGATTGGCGAATTGAGCAATAAGATCAATGAGATTTTGCAAAAACCTGCAAAACATTGGGAAGCCGCCATTGGCGCAGCTATTGTAGCGGTTGTCGGTTTTGTGCTTAAAAGCATCGGAATATTTTGAAAGGAGCATTAAACATGAGTGAAAAAACAAAAGCATGGATTCGTGCGGCTGGTATCCGGGCGGTAAAAACCGTAGCACAGGCAGCGATTGGCTGTATCGGTGCAGCAACAGCAATGGGCGGCGTAGACTGGGCATTGGTAGCATCTGCATCCGCGCTGGCGGGTATTCTGTCCCTTCTGACCAGCGTTGCTGGTTTGCCGGAGGTCAAAACCGATGGAAATTAAGAGCAAAGCCTGCAACCCCGAGAACTATGGTGGCACGCTGAAAAACGTGGAGTACATCGTCGTGCACTGGACCAGCAACCAGGGCGACACGGCGAAGAACAACGCCGATTATTTTGCGCGGGAAGTAGTGAAAGCCAGCGCCCATTATTTCGTGGACGAAAACGAGGTCTGGAACAGTGTGCCGCCTGATCGGCAGGCATGGCATGTTGGCGCGAAAAGCTATGTGCATCCGTATTGCCGGAACACGAACAGCATCGGTGTGGAAATGTGCCTGACCGGCAAGGGCTATGTGCTGCGGCGCGGCACTATCGAACGTGCGGTGAAACTGGTACGCGAGCTGATGCAGAAATACAATGTTCCGCTCGATCACGTGCTGATGCACCACCATATAACGGGTAAATACTGTCCCGGACCGTTTGTAGATAACCCGTCGCTGTGGGAGGATTTCAAAGCGGCATTGACCGTAGAACAGGAGGACGAAGAACCAATGAAAGTTTATAAATATGTGCCTGAAATGCCTGCATGGGCGCAGGATACCTTTACACGTCTGGTGCAGTCTGGATACATCGCAAAGGATGAAAAGGGCGAAATCAACGTGCAGGAGTGCAGTTTGCAGCCTATGGTTTACATTGACCGGCTGACCGGCGGAAAGATTGAAAAGCTGCCCGAAATCCTTGCTGCAATCAAGTAAACCAGACACAAAACCCTGAAAGGAGGGGCGCATTTGAATCCGAAAGATATGATGATTGGCGCTCAAATTTTCGGAACGCAAAACAGCGGTGGTGGTGGGAGCGTCATTGTTCCCACCATCAATGCTACTGCCACCACACTTGCGGCTGGAAGCGATGCGACCGTCACAAAAAGCGGAAGCAATACTAATGTTACATTTAACTTTGGTATTCCGCAGGGCGTACAAGGCAATCAAGGCCCCACAGGACCGCAGGGACCCGTTGGTCAGACAGGCCCACAAGGTCAAACTGGTGCTCAAGGTGCAACAGGACCAGCCGGGCCGCAAGGGGAACAAGGACAAACTGGTGCAACAGGCCCACAAGGTCCTGCTGGTCCCGCTGGCCCCGCTGGTCAAACCGGACCGCAAGGACCGGCTGGCGTGCAAGGGCCGCAAGGCGAACGGGGCTATCCGTTCCAACTTCAAAAGTTATATGCAACATTTGAAGATATGAATGCTGGATATGCTACTGATGGCGTGTTGCAAGGACAACTTGTAGGAATAAGCGAAAGCACAGGAGGAAAATATGGAGGATATGCGTATCTAAAAGGACCGACGCAATATGAGTTCTATGTTGACATGAGCACCTTGCAAGGAATTGAAGGCCCTCCCGGCCCGCAAGGCGAACAAGGCCCACAAGGTGAACAAGGTCCCGTAGGCCCGACTGGTCCGCAAGGCGAACAAGGCATACAAGGCGAAACTGGCCCTGCTGGTCCTGCCGGTCCGACTGGTTCAACAGGTCCACAAGGTGCTACGGGTGAGCAAGGTCCACAGGGACCCCAAGGCCCTGCTGGCCCGCAGGGAGAGCAAGGTGTCCAAGGTCCTACTGGTCCTACTGGTCCCACAGGCCCGCAAGGCCCGGCTGGGCAGGGGGTACCTATTGGTGGAACCACTGGTCAAGTATTGGCAAAATCAAGCAATAATGACTATGAAACACAATGGGTAGACCAAACAGGCGGAGGAGGAACAAACTATACTCCTGGTGATGGTATTTCGATTGTAGATCAAACAATTTCCGCTTTAATCAGCTCTGATGCAAGTAATGCTGCAAAATTTGGAACAGACAAAGGATTGTATGTTCCTGCATCCACACCTGGAACGGGTGGTAAAACCTATGCGCGGTTTGTGGTAGGTACATCGACTGCTGGGTGGACTGGAAGCCAAGTAGACTATTTGTGCGACGGTGTTGACGATCAGGTTGAAATCCAAGCTGCTATTGATGCGTTGCCGGAATCAGGCGGTGAAGTGTTGATTTTGGATGGTACTTATGATATTTCAAACACAATTACTATTTCGAAAAGCAATACAACGATTTCTGGGTGCGGAAACAACACGATATTGAAAAGAACATCAGGGCAAGTCGTATTGATTTCTGATAGCGAAAACATTCAAGGTGTCACGTTTAAATGTTTTTACATAGACGGGAACAATAATGACACGGCTGCTGCTGGGTGTATTGGTCTATTTGGGGATTATGGAAAGTTATTAGACATTACTGCTAAAAATGTTGCTTCCGCTGCGTTTGTTACAGTAAATACGTCTACATATTCAATCGTATCGAATTGCATAGCTGATAATTGCAAAATACCATATTACATTTCAGGAGATTATGCAATCGTTTCGGGCTGTATGGCAATCAATTCACCAGAAACAATACAATGTCTTGGGAATAATAATCTTATATACGGTAATTTAATTCAGGGACATAACTACACCGATTCTGGATCAAACAACACATTTGCAAACAATAAAACATGATAGGAGTCATAGTATGATTCGAATGTATGGAAACATCGTTGAAGTGTGTCCGTACAAAATTACATCAATCAATTTTACGGACTACGCGAAAACGGAAGCGGATGCACAGAAAATTGCATCTGCTTTCAATGGACAAATCGAAGAAATTGACACTTCCGGGTATGCGTGGTTGGATGGTATGCAGTTTGATACCAGAGAGGACGCGCTTGCGGCGGCTGAAATTGGTGAAACAGGGTACAAGGTAAAACTGAATGCGCCGAGTGAAGTGGAAAAGCTATCAGCAAAAATCGATTATCTGTCTATGATGTCAGGTATCGATATTCCTACGAGTGGAGGGGTGTAATTTGAATGAGCATAGCGAGAAATTTCCTACTGTAAGCGAGCACTACAAAAACCACCTTTGGAACGAGCAAATGGTCAAGAATGCCGTAGGTCGATGGATTACAGCGGATGAATACACAGAAATCACAGGAAAACCGCTTGAATAGCAACGGGAAGGTGATGTAGCCGATGCTCCAAAATGCAAAGCCGTTTGGTAATGAAATGCTTGGATTTGTCAGCAATTCCCCTACTGGAACAGGTGAACAAAAGCAATATTTTGCAGACTCAACCCGGCTGCATGTACGAGAGATGGCGAAGTATGCTTCCGATTATTTTGCAGCCGAAGTCCAAGGGCTGGATACCGCAAACCCTACTGATAAAGGCTGGTATGAAATCCGTGCAACGGATGCGTTTACATCGCTAGGCATATCATCAAATTCAAGGATGGACGACTGGAAGAATGTGTATTTCAAACGACCGGAGATCGACTATGTTCCTCCGGGAGTAAAGTTCTGGTTCTGGAATAATACATGGTTAGCGGACAATCCTTCTAATATCGGGAGCATATCAGGCAATGCGCTGGTACGCCGCTGCAATGTGGTATGGAACAGCCTTGACTATTACGGCAATATTGTGTCGGAGCCTTTTGTGTTGACCAACGTAGCTACAAAGGCGAATGCAAACACCGACACAGAGTTCATGAAGCTGCTCGACGCATACTCGGACTGCATCATGCAAGCAAATGAATGGACACTTGCCAACCTAAGAGAAAACACACGTATTGTGCTGGGAACCGGAGTGTATGCGGTACGTGGACTTTCAAACTACATAAGAGAGTTTACAGACGATGATACAAGCGTGCGGCTGCTGTATTTTTCGGTATTCTATCAGGAACCGATTGAAACCGATGATATGGAAAATCAGGTAGCCGACGGACTGGCGTTTTCGTGGGAGATCACCGGAGATGTGCCGCGCAACATGACTGTTGGGCAGACAGCAACCATTGTTCCTGCATCTATACGCAATGGAGAAACACCTACGCAGCCAGTATCTTATCTATGGGAAAGCACCACACCAGACATTGCTACTGTGAGCGATACCGGTGAAGTGGAAGCGATTTCTGTGGGACAAGCTACAATCCAATGCACATTGGAACAGAATCCGAATATAAGCACTACCTTTACCATTGATGTGCAAGATGCAGCAGTATTTGGATGGGCGTCCAGTGTGCCGGATTCTCTGCCGCAGTTTACCAGCGTCACGCTGATTACAACGCAGGATGCAACGTGGAGCGTAACCGGCGGGGTGGAAAACGCTTTTGACTACACCACAACCGACAACAGCATAACGATCACATGCTACTATCCTGTTGATATTCCGATTGTGGTCACGGCAACAAACGGGACAAGCACATTGACAGCAACAATTGCGCTAACTGCGCGATAAAAAATGGAAAATCGCCTTGACTTTTTGCTCTAGCAGTAATATAATTATTGCAGGAGCAAAAAGTGAGGTGATGGGATGTCTCCTAGAACGGGAAGGCCACGAAAAGACATTACCAAAAATGTTAGTATAGGGTTAAGAATAACCCAAGAAACATCTGAAAAGTTGAAAATATGTTCCGAAACGCTTGGAGTTTCACGAACAGAGGTCATCGAAAAAGGAATTGATGTTATTTATAGTGGCCTAAAAAAATAAAACAGTCCGCCACCGTGGAAAGTTACGGACTGTTTTCCTAAAGACCCTACCAAATAGGAGGGCATAAATATTATAGCACTGTGCCCTCCTGTTGGTCAATAAGGCACCAGGAGGAAAAGTAAAAATGAAAAACAGACCCTTTCCAGAGATCATAAACGCGCACCATGCGGATGCACTAAGCCGAATGGAAGAAGATGCAGAACTGAATGCGTTGTACGAAGCGGAATGGTCGTTGCCGTGCGAAGATGTTCGCAGCATGCTAGATAGCGGCGACGTAAACACGGCTTCCGACTTCATCGCAATGCACCAAGTCAAGACCGAGCGCATGGGGTTCCTGCTAGGCTATCGCTACGCCATGCAGCTTGCACGGGAAATCTTTGTGTAATTCACACAAAGCATGCGCCCTTGACTTCGGCTGAAAAATCGCATATACTATGACCACACAAACGGCGCACTTCCGCGCCACTCATACAGTCAAACTGTATTGGTGGTCGGGATGCGCCGTTTTTCGTTTTCTTAGAAAGGAGCTTACTATGGAAAATTTAACACTGGTAAAAGCAGAGCATTTTGGCGAGATCGAAGCAGATATTTATTCGAACGGCGAAGAAATGTTCATGACCATCAATCAGCTTGCGGCGTGCTTGGAGTATGCAGACAAGAAAATGGTAGAAAATATCATTGCTCGCAATCCCTATCTTAAAAATGCAGAGTTTTCGTTTATGCAAAGGGTACCCCTCACAGCGGGGGGTACCCAGCAAACAAGAACATTCACCGAGGACGGCATCTATGAAGTAACCATGCTGTCTAAGCAGCCGAAAGCGCGAGAGTTCCGGGCGTGGATTCGTGGAATCCTGAAAGCCTTGCGCAAGGGAGAAGTGAAGATTGTGCCCATGACTGACTATCAGAAAAAAGTCATTGAAGCGCGTGAGCGAAACTTGTCCATCAAAGAACAGGAAATCCGCGCTAAGAAAGCAAAGATGCTGAAAGAATTGAGCCAGAAATATGCGGGTTCTTCGTTTGAGCAAGTTTTGGATGCCTACGCAACGAAAGAGCTGGAAGGCGAATTTTTGCTTCCGCTTCCTGAACTTCAAGAAAAGACTTGTTCCGCTGACGAAATCGGTGCTCAGATCGGCATATCCGCAAATATGGTTGGCCGGATTGCAAATCGGCATAATTTGAAAACTGAGAAATACGGAAAGTGGTTTAAGGACAAGTCGCGTAATTCGCAAAAGGAAGTTAGCACATTTCGGTATTTCGAAAATGTGATTCCAGTGATTGAAGGTCTGCTGTCCGATGATGATTGATGTCGAAAGGACGAATGGAATGGATGTTGAAAAAGCGATTGCTATTTTAGAGCGTAAAACTACAATCCCAGGTGGTGGATACACGTGGGAGGAAATCGAACATGCTATTGCCATGGCGGTTTTGTCACTTAAAAACCAAGTCGGAGAAGAACCGTTGACGTTAGAGCAAATAAAAAATATGGTAGGTTATCCGGTTCTCGTAAAAGAAAAAGGTCGATGCGCATTTTTAGGTTGGGGAATAGTATCCGAATTTGAGGATGTTGAGCTTCCCGGTAATGACTCGTTTGGGTTCAAATTTTCCGACTATAATAATACTTGGGTTGCTTATACTTATGAAAATTTTCATTTGATAGGTTGTACTGGATGTGAGTATTTGGATGAAGAAAATGCGCCATGCGCACATTGTATGAGGTCAAACAGACTCATTGACTATTACAAACCGATGGGGAACATATAATTAAGGCAATAAAACTAAATAATGTGCTTCATCTGATCGGAAGATGAAAAGAGCCAATAGGGGCTGTGAATCGTTTAATTACGGTTCATAGCCCCTATTTTTATTTCCATAAAAAGGAGTGTTGAAATGATTTATAAACCAAGATGTGAATACGCGCATGCGGAACGAAAGACCAGTGCATTGTATTGTTCTAAGGTGAATGGATATTGTGCGTTTCAATATCGCTGTGAACTGACAGGACAATATGAAAACACGGCTACGGCTGTGAAATGCAAGGCGAGAAACAAACACGAACATCAAGCGCCTACCCTGCAATCAGTTCGGGAGGATAAAGAGATATTGGGCGCAATTTCCGAAGCGGTTGCGAGCATTGGCGAGAAAGCCGAGGAAAGCACACTGTCATTAAACGAGTTTGCGGCTGCACTTAGCAATGCCACAGAAAACGATAAAAATACCATCGAAACCATCGAACCGGAATCTGAAAGGAGCAAAAAAGCCGATGAAATGGAACAACCTGAACACAAAACTGCACGTAGAACAAGTGGAACTAAGCGTGGACGACGTAAAAAATGCGACGACGTATCTACCGCTGCTGTACAAGCAGGCGTTGGTGGAACAACTGGTGGACGGGTGCATCGAGAAAGTTCAACTGACACTGAATGATATTCAGCCAATCCCGCCGCGATACCAAGAAAACGGATTCGCTAAAAGTCTGATTTGTTGCGCAGTTCTTTGCGGGTTTTATATGCACCTATATGATATGTCTAAGCTGCTTTCTGAAAATCCAGAATTCGATTTTTCAATGGCAGACTATGATAAGTTTTCTTGTGTTGCTATGCAGCTTGACCGAATCCGCCGGAGTGGAGATGTAGAAATCAGACCGATTGCAAATGCTATTCTAACCGATTTCCGGGATTTTGAAAAGCGGCTGAACCTTGCGATCTATAACAAGGTAAATGCGCAAAACGATACATGTGTTCGGATTGTGCAGATGATGAACATGCAAGCATCCCCTGAAAGCATTAAAAAGGCTATGGAGGAATTCAAGACGATTCAAAGCGATTTGGAGAAAGCAACAGAGCAAACCAAGACGGCGCAGGAGGGATAACTGATGGCGTTTTCCCCTACATATCCGTATGAAAGATTGCAACAATATAACCGAATGCAAGGCGCAGAAGAAATACCAAGGCAAGTAATCAACTATCTTATGGATATGCCATTGCCGGGATACATGCCACAGGATGGCGATGAATACCCACGGTCAAGGTTAATGAAATATCTATATTATGATGAGTCATATCCATTGGAACAGCCTTTACCTTCACCAACCGAAAAGCTTTCAATGGTGTTTGACCCCAAGCAGGCAACGGCACCACCGAACAGTGAAAAAGGGTATCGTATATTCCCACAGCAGTATGTGGCACAAGCACAGGCTCTTGCTGCCACTACAATGTATGTTCACATGGGGCAGTCGGTCGCAAAATCGGTAAACCGCACGGAATTGTCTGTTGTATTCGAGATCATGACAAATGTGAACTACGAAAGCAATGCGGGAAATGTAATGTCACGGACGTGGGCTATGGAGTGTGCAATACTGGATGCACTCAATGGGGTAAATCTCAATGGAGTGGGAACATTTTACTTCGACCGAAACCAGCATCCGTCATGTGGCTCGTGGGACATTGGAGATCGTGGAACAAACGTAGGACGGCAGATTGTGATTGGTCTGACATGGTGTCCGAATTCGTGAAGGAGGAAAATCGATGAACGAAATTGTTTTTCATGGAAAAGAAAACGAACCGTTTACAACTTCGGATGTGATAGCAAAATTTACAGAAGTGCAGCATCATACCATCACCAGACTTATTCAACAACATCAAAGCGACTTTGAAGAGTTCGGCTCACTTCGATTTGAAATCGAAGTGAGGAAACGTGACATCGGTGCAACGACGGCTAAAAAATACAATTTAAACGAGCAGCAAGCAACCCTTTTAATGACGTATTTGCGGAACACTGAAAAAGTTCGTGCGTTTAAGATCGAACTTGTACGCCAATTCTACATCATGCGAGAAACGCTGCGAGAGCGTCAGAGCACAGAATGGATGTTGACACGCCGCCAAGGAAAACTCATTCGGCGCACTGAAACTGATACCCTTTATAAACTTGGAGAATATTCGGCAAAGCAAGGAAGCAAGCACATGCAGAAAGAGGTTTATCGAACTTATACAAAACTTGTAAACAGTTTGGTTGGGATAGAAACCGGAGGAAGGGAGTACGCTTCGTTCAAGACTCTTTCTGTTATTGCATTTTTGGAAGATATGATTTTACATACGGTAGAGGATGAAATGTCAAACGGAACATATTACAAAGAAATTTATAGAAAATGCAAGGAAAACGGAGAAAGCATTATGAAATTTGCCTACCTTTCGAACAGTGCTTGCCAACTTAACGAATAACCGATGCCAAGAATAACCGAAGAAGAACTGCAATCCATGTTGCAGAAAAATCCGAAACTACGGATACATCAAACCGGAGGCACGGATGAAAAGTGCACACGTGCCTTGGTCGATCAGATTTCCAAAAAGATCAATTCTAAACCCAAAGAACCGAAACCCAGCAAATACAGAAACATCAAAGTTTACGTATACAAAAATGGGTTCGTTTCAAAAGGAGAGAAGGTTTCAAAACTAGGAACGCCAGAAATTGTGTTTGATTCTATAAAAGAGTATGAGCGCTGGGGTGCACTTCAAATGCTTGAACGTGCTGGTGCTATACGAGATTTACAAAGACAAGTTCCAATGGAGATCGCACCCAAAGCGGTTGCTGCTGATGGGGAAAAGCTACGCGCTATCGTTTATAAGGCTGACTTCATGTACATAAATACAGAAGGTCAGATCATCGTAGAGGATGTAAAGCCGTTTGATAAAAAGAGTGGGAAATATCGAACCACAAAGGATTTTAATTTGAAATGGAAGTTGCTGAAAGCAAAGTACACAGACCGTCTATTTAGGATGGTCTAATCTTAGGAAATACCAAAATTAAATAGGTTGTTGGGCCATATGCTTGAAGGAGCGCACCAAATACGCGAATTTTCGTCTGCGGGTTGGTGCGCTCTTTTTCTATTTAAAAATCTACGAAGGAGGAAACATTTTTGAGCTTTTTAGCAAGATATGAAGCATTGCAGCAGAAGCTTGAAACCGCTGTGGATCAAGCACTTGAAAGTGAAGTGGCTGAAACGGTAAAGGACATCATGGAAGAAAAACTCGAAAGCGTTGTCTATTCATATCAAGCCACTCCCGAAGCTATGGCGGTGCGAAGATATGCAAATGGCGGTCTGCAATCACGGGAGAACATGAATTCCAGAGTGGAAGAAAGCCACACATTAGTGGTTGAAAATGTAGCACCATTGCAGGGTACACCAACCGGACGCGCGCTGTCAGATGTGGTTAATGACGGTGATTCCAACTATCGTCAGCCGGGTCCACGTCCATTTGTCACTGAAACTGAAACAGAAGCTATATCCTCCGGTCGCGCTTTATCCGCGCTGATGAACGGATTGAAAATGCGAGGGATTTAATCGCATAGAAAATAAAGAAAGGAATTTTAAATAATGGCTGATGAAATCGTAAGACTTTCTGTCGGGGTTATTGGTTCGTCTACTGCAATATCCGAACTCAGAACGCTGGACGAACTGGTTCAAAAACTGAATAACACAAAAGTAAATATCCAAATTGGTGGAAACAGTACATCCACATTGGAAAAACGAGCCGAAGCTTTGAAGCAACTAAGTACTTCGGTTCAAGAACTTTCATCTAAATCTGGTAAAATCAATATTTCGACAACTGGCGTTGATAAACTTGCCAAGTCTACAACAGATGCAGGGAATGCGGCATCCGAAGCATCCGGGAAAACGGACAAGTTCAGCGAAAGCGCAAAAAAATTAGGCGATAGCGCAAATTCGGCAGGCCAAACCGTTTCGGATATGGTCGGAAAGTTTGCTCAATGGTATATTATTGGGGAACTTGTAAGCGCTCCGATTGCAGCATTTAAGGAAGCAGTACAGGAACTTAAAAATGTAGATGCAGAGCTTGTAAACATCCAAAAGGTTATGGGTGCATCCGCTGCTGAAATGGATCGACTGTCCGAAAAGGCATATCAGGTTGGTTCTGACTTGGGCGTGGCTGCATCGGACTACCTTGCATCTGTTACGCAATGGGCGCAGGCTGGCTATGGTTCGCTGTCTGACGATCTGGGTGAACTGTCTGTTATGACTCAGAAGGTTGGTGACGTTGACCAAGCAACAGCCAATCAGTTCTTGCTTTCCGTGGATGCAGCATATCAGTATCAAGGTAGCATTGAAAGCTTAATGCGCGTTCTGGATGGCGCAAATGAACTTTCCAACAACTTTGCAACCAGCGTTCAAAAGCTTGCTGGTGGTATGGGCATTGTTTCGTCACTTGCTGCACAGGCTGGCATGGCCGTAGAAGAAACGGCAGCGGCCATTGGCACGATCACATCGGTAACACAGGAAAGTGGTAACAGTGCGGCCCGGGCACTGCGTGCCCTCATCCTGAATATTCAAGGCGAAACCGAACTGGAAATCGATGAGGCAACCGGCGAGCGTTGGACTGAGGAAGAAATTAACAAAACTGCGCAAGCAATCAATAACCTCAATGTTGCAACCCGCGAATACAAGGATGGCGTTTTGCAATTACGCAATCCCATGGAAGTTATTGGTGAAATTTCCGAGAAGTATCGTCAAGGTCTGATTTCGGAAGTCCAACTGCAAGAACTTGTGTCATCGCTTGGTGGTAAGACGCGCTCCAACCAATTGCAGGCGCTTATTACAAACTTCGATATGTACGAAGAACAGGTAGAGACATTTGTAAATGCGACCGGCAGCGCAGATCGAGAATTGGATGTATACCTTAATTCTTGGGAAGCAAAAGCGAACAGAGTAGCTAATGGATGGGTTCAGCTTGTCGAAAGCATGAAAACCAGTGAAATATCTAAGGGACTATTGGATATTGCAAACACTCTGCTCACAATTGCAAATTCTGATTTAGGCCAGACGATTTTACAAATATCAGCATTAACAGCGGCGGTGATTGCTGCTACAATGGCATATCGAGAATATGCTATGGCAAAAGCATTTGCAGAAGGTTCAGGTGATATATCTGTATTAAAGGACCTCAATGGACTGCCTGCTTTAATATATAAGATTAAGCAAATCAATATTGCAAAGATATTTACGAATGCGGGAACAGCAATTAAAGGCGCGACCACAGCTCTTGCAGGAGGAAAAGGGTTTACAGCTGCACTTACCATGCTTGGGACATCTGCACTAGCTACCGTAGGTGTTATCGGTGCTGTTGTTGCAGCAGGAGTTGGACTTTACAAGCTGTATGATTATATGAATGTTACCGCAGAAGAACAAAAGGAATTAGCGGTTGCAGCAGGCGAAGAATTCCAAGGGGCAGCGACAGAAGTTGAAAATTTAAATACACAGCTTCAAAGTACGAATGAGAAAATAGAAGAACTCAAATCAAAAGGCACACTTTCGCTAACAGATCAGCGCGATCTTCAAAATTTGGAAGAACAAAATCGTGTTCTTGAATCGCAAATTGCATTGCAGGAAGCCGCAAAATCAGCGGCAGAAGAAAAAGCTGTTGCAGAAATCAACGCAGCATTGGAAAAGGGTTCCTCATTGAAATGGAAAGATATTTCAATGAATACTGCTGGAAGATGGAACTATTCTGAAAATGATTGGGCTAATGCAGACTTCAAAGCGCAGATAGACCAGATAACTAAACAGCTTTCCTATACTCAGGAATCACGTGACAAGTTAGTTGCTCTAATAGAAAAAGAGGACCGAGAACTAACAAAGGGTGAACAGAATCGCCTTGAAGGATATAATGAAGCAATCGTTCAATATCAGCAAGCTTTAGCGGACATTCAAAAAGAACTGGTTGATTATTACAATTCACTTGAGAACGCAACGAGTGAAGAAGGAATCGAATTACGTGGAGAACTGGCCGATTTGGTTGAGTATTCCGCTGCCGCAGCCGATCCCCTCGGAGCGGTGATTGATAAAATTGACGAGGCCATGAATAACCTCAGCCCCGGAGAATTAGACTTGCTTGGCGATGCACTCCAATCTGTGGCAGAGGATGGAAACATAACGGCAGAAGAAATACTGACTTTGGCTGATACGTTACCATTTCTTTCGGACTTAATGGATGATAGTGGAGCTAGCGCTCAGCAATTAGCCGATTATTTCATGGGAGTAGGAGAAGCAGCAAACACCATTGGGTCTGATATTGAGCGGCTAAAGGGAATCATTGATCCTCTTAGTGGAATGGCTGATGCCGCGAGCGAAGCCTTAAAAGAATTCCAAGAAGCTGCTGGTGAGCAGGACTTTGATGATGTATATGATGGATATACGAATGCGATGCAACAATTCTTCGAAGATTATAATGACGGCATTCGTAATTCTAAGACAATCTGGGCGGCTGCTGATCTATTCTTTACTCCCGAACAACTTGAAGAAGTTGGATATGATGTAGATGAAATAGCGGATAAGATGAAGGGTATTGCGGAGTTGTTCAATGGTGATCCCAATAACTTTGTCGAAAAGCTTGAAGCAATGTCTGAGGCTGGTGAATTGCTCAGTGATGCGGGAGAAAGTTTACTGGAAATATCAGGCGAAGAATTCACAATTCCATTCGAAAATATTGATGAGGTCGCAGAAAAATTTGGCGTTACTGAGGAAGCATTCTCTGCGATGCTTCGATATTGGGGTATGTTCCAAGATGATATCATCGATATCGATTTGGATTCTCTGGAAGAATACATTGAGGACATGGGCCTCGCTGTAAAAAGCGGAGAAGAATTAGTCATCAATGTCGATGAATTGAAATCCCAACTGGAAGAAGCAGGCGCATCCGGAAAAACCATTACAGAAGCAATGGCTATGCTTGAACAAAAAGGCTATGTGTTAGTTTCTTTGAAGGATAACGCAAAAGAAGTTACCGACCAAATGTTGGAACTGGGATATGCGACTGAGGAAGCTGGTAAAATAAAAATTACCATGCCAGACTTACAAAGATTGATTGATGATCTGAATTTGTCTAAGCAAGATGCCGAAGAACTGGTTCAAAAACTGTGGGATACTAATAATGTTACATTTGAAAATGCAAAGGGTGAAGTTTTAGATTTAAATGGAGTATTATCCGCATTAGACCAGCAGGGTGTAGAAAGTGTAACTTCTGCTGCACAAGATGCCCAAAAAGCCGTGGAAGATGTTACGGGTGCAGTTCTTGACTTAAACAATTCCAAAACGAATAAAGTAACAAATCAAATTGGTGGAATTGGTAAAAAAGCGGATGAAGTTGCCAATGGCGGATTGAAACGGTTAAGCGATGCAATCAACGAATTAAACAATACAACAATATCTCCTAATGTAAATATTCCAATCCCGGATTTCAGTACATTCATCCCACAAACAACAAAATCTTCTGACAAAAAAGCTACTGGTACAAGCTTTGCTAATGGTGGACCTACACTGCTTGGTGATGAACAAGGCGTTGGGCCCAAACCTGAAATGGTTATTGAAGGAGATGAGGCGTTTGTCGCCGGACAGAACGGCCCGGAAGTTGTAAATCTTGAACCAGGCGCACAAGTGCTAACTTACGCGGAAACAAAAAAAGCTCTTGGAGGACAAACCATAAATGGTGTGATTCCTGCCCGCAATGGAGGTATACATGGTAATTTTGGACACATTGATTATGGTGGCTCCACAGTAGACCCGACCAAAGGCACAAGCGGAAGTTCGTCGAAGCCTTCGTCTGGAAGCAGTTCATCAAGTTCTTCGAAAAATTATGGAAGTTCATCTAGCAGTTCGTCTAGTAACGAAAAAAGCTATTGGGAAGTGCAGACCGAAGCCTTAGAAGAATATCTGGATGCTCTTGATGTCGCCGCAGAAGTTATTGAACGATCTACTATCGGTTCCTATGATAAGCAAATTTCATATTTTAAGGCAGCACAAGATAAAATACATGCGACCGCCGAAGATTTCCGCAAGCGTGGCCTCAACGATACATCTAAAGAAATCCAAGAATTGCAATTAAAATGGCAAGACTATGCGGATAAAATCGAAGATGTATACAAGTCTATGTATGACGATCTCGAAGAAATGCACGCTGATGATCTTTGGGAAATCGAAATACAGGAAAAGAAATGGGAACAAGCCGGGGACCGTGGGCCTGTTGATATTGCAGCGGATAACCAAAAGCTTATTTCCATTTATAAGCGCATGCAGGATGAAGTGCATGAACTTGCCAACTACTATCGTTCAATTGGATATGATGAGAACAGCGATTATTTGCAAGACCTCGCTGATGCTTGGTGGGAATACGAAGAAAAAATAGAGGAAGTCTATGAATACCTCACCGACGCATTGGATAATTATATTGATGCTTCGGAAAACAAACTGAAAGGACTTGAACGGGCTGGTGCGTCCGTAGGCGAACGCATTGCGGTTTATATTGAACGGATTACACGAGCACAAGAAACATTAGCAGCCCTCAAGTTTTCAAATGTTGATGGCCGAAATGATGAAGCCATTGCAGATGTTCAAGACCAGATTTGGAGCGACCAAGATGCAACAAAAGATATTCAAGATTCGCTCTGGGATGAACTTGGAAATGCAATCGATGTGATTTTTGAGGAAAAACAAAAAGAAATCGATCTTATTGATAAGGAAATCGATAAGGCAAATAAGCGCATCGAAGAATATCAAAAGCAGCTTGACGACATCCTAAATGACCCGTCGATAACCGGAACGGATGTAGGAATTACCGATTTGCTTGAACGGCTAAACGATAACCTAGAGGCCGAAAAAGATGCTTTAGATGCTATCGTTGAACCGCTTGAAAATCAGATCAACGGCTACTACCAACGTGATGAAGATGGGAACCTTGAGTATATTGAAGGTTTAACGGACAAGATCGAAGGATACTATAAGCAGGACGCCGAAGGGAACCTGATATATGTTGAAGGCCTGCGCGATCAGCTCGAAGCAGAGAATGAACGCTATGAACAAGAAAAGAAAGAGCACGATGAGCAAATAGAGCTGGAAAAGAAGCAGCTTGCCGTGCAAGAGGCGATTAAAAATCTACAACAAGCACAGCTTGATCTTGAAACTGCACGTAAAGAACGTCCACTCTACACATTAAAAGATGGAGTTTGGGCGTGGCGGCCTGATGAAGAAGCTATCAAAAACGCGCAAGAGGCGGTAGATGACGCGGAACAGGCGAAGGAAGATGCTGAAAACGCCCTCAAAGAATATGAGGAAGATTTAAAGCATCAACAAATTATTGATGGGCTGCAAGATCAGATTGATGCAATTGAAAAGCAGAAAGAGCAAATCAACAAGCAAATCGATCTATATGAAAAGGAGAGTGAAGCGCGACAAAAATACATCCAATCCCAAATTGATTATTGGGAAAAGGAAAAAGAAGCATACGAAAAACACTATGAAGAACTCATAGAAGCTCAAGAGGACATTATTGATGCCAAAGAAGAAGAACGCGATGCCCTAAAGGAAGATTTAGAAAAATGGAAGGAAGAATGGGAGGACATTACAGACAGCTTAAAAGAGCCGGTTCGTGATATTAAGGATATCTTGAATGATATTGCTAAATATGGCACACCAGCTATGCAGGATGCAGTCAATGATGTCACCGATCTTTTGGAGAAATTAGGACATGCGCTTGAAAATTTCAACCCTGAATTTGGAGGTGATAATAACTGGGGCGATGGCGATTACATGGAGGACTTCCGCCAGAAAGTCATCGAGAAAATGAAGCAAAATTCTATTCGATGGAAAGTATCGGATGATGAAGAACGCGAACGCATTGAACGAGAGCAGGAAGAATTAGGTAAGAGTATTAAGGCTACTTACGACGATTCAACTGGACTCTGGTATGATGAAAACGGTGATGTTCTTTATCGTCCAACTGACCCGGACATGGTTGATTCAATCATTGCTGTAATGAAAGAGAACGCCAATGCTTGGGGGAGTGCCAGCGCAGAGCAAAAGAAAAAGTTGGAAGATATGAATAAACAGTTAGGTTCTCTCATTAAAGCCAAATACGATGACTTTACCGGTAAATGGTATGACCAAGATGGGAACCCGCTGTTTGATACCGGAGGTATTGCAAGCGGTTTGGGCGTTATGCGCAAGGCCACTACCGCCGATGAAGTAGTTCTTTCGCCCGCGCTTTCCAATTTGGTTCTTACCCCGCAAAAAAACCGAGAATTCGCGCAATTTGCTCAGTCTATGGGACTGTTGTTTGGCACAGCACATACATTTGCAAATGCAGCATTTGATAGAGATATTCCGGTATCCAACACAAGTGACAATCACAGCATCACGATCAATGGCGTTACAATTGGTGAAAGCATGCTGCGCCGACCGCTTTCGGATACTCTGTCCCTGCTTGGGCTTCATATGAACGGATTCTAACAAAAGAATGGGTGGTACATCAAAATTTATGTACCACCCACTCTTTTAGTTGCCTTCAAAAAATTTTTATTCGTTCTATCATGCTTGTTCGTCAAAAAGCCCCTGCATATCTACATTGTTCTTAATTGCCATCCGCTTCACCAAATCCAAATAAATCGGCATCAGTTTCGGGTCGTCTGCGATTATATCTAGTCGGTTCAGTTTTCCACGTCTTGATTTGCATACACCCTCTTCTGCCATACGCCGCCTACGATTTTCCACTCTGCGCTTTAAGTCCACATGCGCTGTTTGCTCAAGCAGTCGGTAGAGTTCATTATGTACGTCCTGTATATGTGCAGCACCGCCCCATCTATCTGCAATCTGGACATTGACACTCCCCATGCCTAAAGCCGGGGGATTCTCGGTTCAGCCACCACCGCCTGCACCAGCGAGGTCTTACATGGTGTCCCCGAGCGTTAGGTTCGGGCGTGTCCCGCCCTACAATAGAGAATTAAAAAATAGGGGCTATGAACCGTAATTAAACGATTCATAGCCCCTATTGGCTCTTTTCATCTTCCGATCAGATGAAGCACATTATTTAGTTTCCTATCGCTGGACTTTTTAACCATTCCAACGTGAAAAATTTTGGTTCTGTCCCCAAACTTCTGCAAAGAACAGCGTTCCCGACAGTCTTAATCATAAAATCAAGAAGTTGTTCGTCGGTCATTGAACGAATCTTATCTCCGTTTGTCATTTCTGTTTCTCTTATATCACAAGATTTGCAATTTTCACGGGTTTTCCGATCTAACGTCAGCGGTTCTTCTCCCACTTGGTTTTTAAGTGACAAAACCGCCATAGCAATAGCCTGTTCGATTTCCTCCCACGTGTATCCATCCCCTGGGATTGTAGTTTTACGCTCTAAAATAGCAATCGCTTTTTCAACATCCATTCCATTCGTCCTTTCGACATCAATCATCATCGGACAGCAGACCTTCAATCACTGGAATCACATTTTCGAAATACCGAAATGTGCTAACTTCCTTTTGCGAATTACGCGACTTGTCCTTAAACCATTCACCGTATTCGTTAGTTTTCAATCCGTTCCGATTTACCAAACGGCCTACCATGTTTGCGGATATGCCAAGTTTTTCGCCGATTTCTTCTGCCGAATATGTTTTAGCCCTAACATTTGGAAGCGGAAGCAAAAATTCTCCTTCCAGTTCTTTCGTGGCGTAGGCATCCAAGACTTGCTCAAACGAAGAACCAGCATATTTCTGGCTCAGTTCTTTCAGCATCTTTGCTTTCTTGGCGCGGATTTCTTGCTCTTTGATAGACAAATTTCGCTCACGCGCTTCAATGACTTTCTTCTGGTAATCAGTCATTGGCACGATCTTCGCTTCTCCTCTGCGCAATGCTTTCAGGATGCCGCGAATCCATGCCCGGAACTCTCGCGCTTTCGGCTGCTTGGACAGCATGGTCACTTCATAGATGCCATCCTCAGTGAAAATGCGTGTTTCTTGATTTGAAAAACTCTTAGCCCCGTTGGGTACGGACAAAACGTCGGTACCTGAAAACTGGGAATCTTTCAAGTATAGATTGCGCTGTACAATTTTTTCCACTCCACTTTTGTCTGCATACTCCAAGCACGCTGCAAGCTGATTGATGGTCATGAACATTTCTTCGCCGTTCGAATAAATATCTGCTTCGATCTCGCCAAAATGCTCTGCTTTTACCAGTGTTAAATTTTCCATAGTAAGCTCCTTTCTAAGAAAACGAAAAACGGCGCATCCCGACCACCAATACAGTTTGACTGTATGAGTGGCGCGGAAGTGCGCCGTTTGTGTGGTCATAGTATATGCGATTTTTCAGCCGAAGTCAAGGGTGTATTCTTTGTGTGAATTACACAAAGATTTCCCGTGCAAGCTGCATGGCGTAGCGGTAGCCCAGCAAGAATCCCATGCGCTCGGTCTTGACTTGGTGCATTGCGATGAAGTCGGAAGCCGTGTTCACGTCGCCGCTATCTAGCATGCTGCGAACATCTTCGCACGGCAATGACCAT
>ERZ1090869.136-NODE-136-length-40800-cov-15.536164_pt1 | contig 40800 bp, 38 predicted proteins | sample MGYA00478474_ERZ1090869 | MGnify/ENA primary metagenome ERZ1090869 (study PRJEB33644, sample SAMEA5815748) | chicken gut metagenome | biome: Chicken; feature: Gastrointestinal Tract; material: Caecum | place: Ireland | collected 2019-01-01 | study: A study of the... | reverse complement strand
GACATCGCTCAGTGTCTCGTGGGCTCGGAGATGTGTATAAGAGACAGATATTGAATAAATCGGTTAAGGCCGCAAATTTACTTTTTATCCTCTTTGCCCTCTTCGGCGGAGTATTGTGCTACGGCCGCGCGGCGCTCGGCCTTTTCAGCCTTGGTCTGCGCTTTTATGTATGTCTTCAGCTGCTTAAAGGCGGCGTCCTCCCCCTCCTCGGCTATTTTAACAAGAAAATACTGCAACTTTTCCGCCGTTTCGGGGTGCATGTACGATATGTCGGTGCGGCGCTCGAAATATTCGAGCGCGCTGCGCTGCGTGTACTTGTCCTTTAAATATATTCTGCTGGCGGCAACGCGGTCGCATATCATTTCGCCGAAGTACTTTGCGGGCATTTTAACGGGTGCGTTTTTGCCAGTTTTGTCTACATCGCGCCAGTATTCAAAGTGGTGCCTGTTGCGCCCCTTGTGGTGCAGCCATGCCGCCGAATACCCTAAAACCAGCCTCTCCTTTACCTGCGGGCTCATGTTGCCCTGATAAAAGCGCGCGCCCGCAAAAAATTCTATGGGCGAATATTTTGAAAGGTCGTGCGTAAGGCCCTGCCATATAAGCCCCGCCTTAAAGCAGTACCTGCACACAAGCAGCCTGTGGCGGGTGATGGTTAAAAAGTGTTTTATTATATGCATAATATAAAAATTTAAGCTTTGGCGGCAGGAAACTTCAGACAGATATCTCCATGCCGTCGTACGCGGCGATAACGCCGTATTTTTGCTCCAGCGCCTTAAGGCGGGAAGTGAGCGGGTTGCAGTTGTGCGAAAAATGCGTTATGACGTACTTTGTATGCTCCCCGCACACGCCTGCGGCAATCAGCCCGCCAATTACCTGCATGCAGTCTTCAATATTCATGTGCCTGGGGCGGGGTATGCCCGTACGGTCGGCATAGGTGCAGTCCAGACTTACGACATCGGCGTGCGCGCCGTTTTTTGCAAGGAAGGCATAGACGTCGTCCTCCGGCAGGGCGGTGTCGTGCATGTGCAGGTATCCCCTGCCCTCCCGCTCTACATAAAACAGCAGCGCCTGTTCGGTCGCGGAGTGGTTTGCGGGCAGCGTGAGCACGGTATAACCGCCGACGGCGTACTTTTTATAGGGCTGTATAACGTTCAGGCGCACGTTGGGCGAAACAACGGGCTTCATCTCCCTGCGGGTGCACTCCGAAAACACGGCCGCAACTTCGCTGTTGCCGTAAATTTGCAGCGGACTGGAAAAGCCGCTGCCATAGCGGTATCCGCGCAGAATAAAGTCGTGCGCGTAGAAGTGATCCATGTGCGAATGGGTGACGAGCAGATAGTTTATGTCTGCGCAGTCAAAACCGTATTTTAATGAATGGGCGTAAGCTTCGGGCGGAAAGTCCACCGAAAGCACCCCGTCGATGAGTATCTGCGTGCGGGTGCGCAGTTCCCTGCCGCCCAGCGCGCGTATATTTGCGCACATGGGGCATTTGCAGAACATGGCGGGCACGCCCTCTGCCGCTGCGGTGCCTAAATATTTTATTTGCATAGTGAGATATGTACTTTAAAAGCAAAACAGGGCGAAGAATATTTTCCGCCCTGCAAATTCATATTTCGTAAATTATTGTCACAGGCCCGTCGTTGAACTGTTCTATCTTCATGTCGGCGCCGAATACGCCCGTCTTTACGGTAAGGCCGTACTTTTCAAGCTCTTCGGCGGTGGCAAGATAGAGTTTTTCGGCGCGTTCGGGGCGCTCTGCAAGCGTAAAGCTGGGGCGGTTGCCGTGCGAGCAGTCGCCGTAGAGCGTAAACTGCGAAACGAGCAGCACCTGCCCGCCCGCCTGTGCGACGGAAAGGTTCATTTTACCGTTTTCGTCTTCAAAGATGCGCAGTGCGGCAATTTTTTTTGCCATAGCTGCGGGCATATCGTCGGTATCGCCGGCCTTTACGCCCAGGTATACGCACAGCCCGCCCTCTATTTCAGAGACGAGCCGCCCGTCCACTTTAAGCGACGTGCGCCGCACCCTTTGAATTACCGCCTTCATCGGCCTTACTTGCCCACGCGGGACATGTATTCGCCGGTGCGCGTGTCTATGCGGATGATTTCGCCCTCTTCTACGAACATGGGAACCTTTATAACGGCGCCCGTTTCAACGGTGGCGTTCTTCATGGCGTTGGTGGCGGTGTTGCCCTTTACGCCCGGTTCGCACTCGGTTATCTTGAGTTCAACAAAGTTTTCGGGCTCTACAGAGAATGCCGAACCGCTTAAGAACTTCATGGTGACCATGTCGTTTTCCTTGATGTACTTGAGCGCGTCCTCTACCTGGCTGTAGTTGAGCGTAGTCATCTCGAACGTGTCGGGATCCATGAAGTAGTAGAACTCGCCGTCGGTGTAGGAATAGGTCATTTTGCGGGTTTCGACCTGAGCCGTTTCAAGCTTGGCGGTGGGGTTGAAGGTCACGTCTGAAAGAACCTGACCGGTAACTACGTTTTTGAGCGTTGCCCTTACAAATGCCGCGCCCTTGCCGGGCTTTACGTGCTGGAATTCGGTAACGGTGTAAACGCCCTTGCCGTTGTATTCAAAAGTTGAACCTTTGCGGATATCGCCTGCCAGAATTGATGCCATAGAAGTACTCTCCTTAGAAAATTTATTGTAAAAGTGCGCGCCTTGTTTTGCGCACCGCCGCAGCGGCCTGCCCGCATATGCGGGGCGGTTTTGCCGCGGCGCCTTTGATCACAGAATTAAAAGCTGTTTATCGGTATTTGTAAGGCTTACCACCCTTCCTTCAGAAAGGGTAACGCTGTCCTCTATCCTTATGCCGAAGTCGCCTTCGAAGTATACGCCCGGCTCGTCTGAAAAGACCATGCCGTCCCTTAAAACGTTATCCCTGCGGGGGGCGAGATAGGGGAATTCGTGTATGTTTATGCCTATGCCGTGGCCGAGGGAATGGGTAAAGAACTTATCAAGCCCGTAGCCGCGCAAAACGGAGCGGGCCGTTTCGTCCGCCTCCCTGCCCGTCATGCCGGTTGTTATGCTGCGCTTTGCCGCCATGTGCGCTTCAAGCACCTTTGCATACACAGATTTGAACTGTTCGTGCTTTTTATCGTCGCCGAACAGAAACGTGCGCGTGCAGTCTGAGCAGTAGCCGCCCCACTTGCAGCCGAAGTCCATCAGTATCACGTCGCCGAACTTCAGTTTTCTTTCGCCCGTTTCGTGATGGGGAACGGACGAACCTTCGCCGAACGCCATAATAGTTTCAAAGCTGGTGCCGCTTGCGCCGAACTTACGCATGCAGTATTCAAGTTCTGCGGCGGCGTCGTTTTCAGTCATGCCCTCCTTAAAGGCGCCGAGCATGTCTGTATACGCCCTGTCTGCTATCTCGCACGCCTTTTTTATGGCGGCAAGTTCGCCTTCGTCCTTTATGCTCATAGCCGCATTGAACTCGTTTGTGCAGTTGACCACCTGCTTTGCGCGGGAGGTGAGCGCCACATATTCGTCGGCGGTTATCCTGTCGAAGGCGGCGGCAAGCCTGCCTGCGCCGTCGGCTAGCGACATATAGCCGCCCTTGGGCACTTCGGCAACAACAATTCCGCTGCCCGAAAGCGCGTTTTTAGCTGCCTCGAGATAGCGGGCGTCGGTATAGAACGAGGTGCCGTTTTTATCGGCGACCACAAGTCCGTCTGAACTTGCAAAGCCCGTTAAATAAAACCTTAAGTCGGGGGCGGTGATAAACAGCATATCCGCGCCCGAATCGTTTAAAACTTTTTTTGACCTTTCAATAAGCATATCAATGCCCCGCCGCACATGCGGCATGCGCATACAAGCGCCTGATACTTAACGCGCCTGCAAATTGCTTTCTTAAACTATTTTACCAAAATATAAGTGCCGTGTCAAACCTTAACGTACTAAAGGGCGGCCAAACATTGCGCAACCAAGCAAATCATGCCTGCACAGTGCAGCAAAACGCGCCCTTAAGCGCATGCCCGCGCTATTTAAACCCTGTTGTAAATTTCCTTCATGGTGCGGGCGTCCTCGGCCTGGGTGCCGTCTGACTCGCTCACTATATACGGCTCTAACTTAAGCTCCTTGAGTGCGACGGCGAGCGGTTCGAACTCGGGGCCGTACACCTCGTCTGCAAAGGTGAGATGCTTTATTTCGCCCTTGCCGCCGTACATTATCTTTGAAAAATGCACGTGGAAATTCTTCACCCTTTCAAAGCCGAGCTCGCCTATCATGTACTCAAGGCGGGTCTTGTAGTCGTCTACCGTTTTAAGGCTGCCCTGTTCGCGGGCGTTGAGGTGGCCGAAGTCTATGCACGGCACAAACACGGGGTCGGTTTTGCACAGCTGCACTACCTCTTCCAGCGTGCCTATCTGGGCAAGCTTGCCCATTACCTCGGGGCAGAAGTACATATCTTCGTACCCGTTCATATAGATGTAGTCGCGCAGCACTTTCAGCCTTTCGGCGGTGAGCGCAACGGCGTCCGCACGCGCGGCCTTGCCCTGGGCGGCAGGGTGGAAAACCACCCTTTTGCCGCCGAAGAGCTTTGTATACTTTGCGCTGTCGAGCACGTAGCCGTAGGACTTCTGCGCCGCCTCGTCAGAGGGGTTGGCGAAGTTTATGAAGTACGGCGCGTGCACCGAAATTTCGATATTTTCTGCGGCGAATGCCTCGCCTATGGATACGGCCTTGCCTTCAGACATGTTCACGCCCCTGCCGAAGGAATATTCAAAGCAGTCCAGGCCGAAGTCCTTTACATACTTTGCGGCCTGTTCGGTGTGCTTGTAACCCATGGCGTAGAAACTTTCGCTGTTGCCGCTGGGGCCGAATTTTATCATCTCTTGCGGTTATCTCCCTTTCTGCGGTCAGACTTGCCGCGGCCTTTTCTGCGCTTTTTGTTCTTGCCGGATTTTTCTGCGGGAGCTGCGCTCTCTTCAAAGGCCGCTTCGGACGCCTGTTCTTCCGATTCTTCCTCATCGTCGCCTTCGGCAATTTCCGCCGAAGTTTCGCCGCCATCTTCTGCAACTTCTTCAGTTGCGGGCTCTTCAACAGGTTCTTCTGCTGCAGGCTCCTCGGCGGGAACTTCCTCAACGGCAGGCTCCGCCGCAACTTCTTCAGCCGCGGGTTCCTCCGCTGCCTCTTCTACAGGCTCTTCTGCTACGGGTTCCTCAACGGGAACTTCCTCAACAGCAGGTTCTTCCGCAACTTCTTCTACCGTGGGTTCCTCCGCTGCCTCTTCTACAGGCTCTTCTGCTACGGGTTCCTCAACGGGAACTTCCTCAACAGCAGGTTCTTCCGCAACTTCTTCGGCCGCGGGTTCCTCGGCGGCCTCTTCTACAGGTTCTTCGGCTACGGGTTCCTCAACGGGAACTTCCTCAACAACCGGTTCTTCCGCAACTTCTTCTACCGTGGGTTCCTCCGCTGCCTCTTCTACAGGTTCTTCGGCTACAGGCTCTGCAGCGGGAACTTCCTCAACGGCAGGCTCTGCCGCAACTTCTTCAGCCGCGGGCTCCTCCGCTGCCTCTTCTACAGGCTCTTCTGCTACGGGTTCCTCAGCGGGAACTTCCTCAACGGCAGGCTCCGCCGCAACCTCTTCAGCCGCGGGCTCCTCGGCTGCCTCTTCTACAGGTTCTTCGGCTACAGGCTCTGCAGCGGGAACTTCCTCAACGGCAGGCTCTTCAGCAACTTCTTCGGCCGCGGGCTCCTCGGCGGGAACTTCCTCAACGGCAGGCTCTTCAGCAACTTCTTCGGCCGCGGGCACTTCTGTCTCTTCGGGCTGTGCCTGTGCAGGAGCCTCTTCCATCTCCTCGGCGGCTATGGCAAGTTCTTCGGCGGGGGTCTGTATGTCGTCTACCACGACTTCGGCAAAGCTTTCGCCGCCCTCTTCTATCGCCTTTTCTACCTCAGCTTCGGCTATTGTTATTTCCTCCGCGGGCACTTCGGCTGCGGGGGCCTCTTCCGCGCCCTCCTCTATGGCCTCTGCCTGTGCCACGGCTGCCTGTTCGGCTGCGGGCATGGCAGAAACTTCGGGCTGCTGTGCAGGGACTTCTGCAACAGCTGTATCGGCGGCGCCGGGCTCTTCGAAGGGAGCATCCTCCGCGCCTATCTTTGTAAGGTCGCGGGAGATCTGCGCCGAGAGCTCTTCGGCGTTTTCAAACTTTTTGATGCCGCGTATGTAGTTTATGAATTTAACGGTTACTATCTTGCCGTACAGATCTTCGGCAAGGCCTGCAAAGTGCACTTCCATTACGAATGCGTCTTCGCCGAAAGTGGGGCGCGCGCCGCAGTTGGCAACGCCCTGGTATACTTTGCCGTCTATTTCGGCCTCTACGCCGTACACGCCGGGCGCAACGAGCACTTTGTTTGCGGGGTACATTATATTTGCGGTGGGGAAGCCGAGCACCTTGCCGCCCCTGCCGTGACCTTCACACACCCGGCCGCTTACAAAGTACTGCCTGCCGAGCAGGGCGTTGGCCTTGCTTATTTTACCCTCTTCTATGCACTGTTTGATGAGCGTGGTGCTCACCTTTTCGCCGTCTACAGTCACGTCCTTTACAGGCATGTACCATACGGCGTTGTCTTCATCGTCGGCGTAATTTTTGAGCGTGGACGACTTGCCCTTTGCGCCTGCGCCGAAGCGGAAATCTTTGCCGCTCATGTAGCCCTTTAAGTTTATCTTTTCTTCAATCGCGGCAAGGAATTGCTGGGCGGTAGTCTTTTTGAACTCCTCGGTGTAGTCGATTTTGAGCACGAACTTTGTATTGTATCCCTCGAGCATGGCAAGGCGTTCTTCAAAGGTATACACCTGCCTGCCGCCCTTGCCTTCGGCGAACATCATTACGCCGAGATCCAGGCCGTTGATCTTGGCCTGAAGCTTGGCCTTTTTTAAAAGTTCCTGGTGCCCGACGTGAATGGCGTCGAAACAGCCGAGCACCACAAGCGCGGGGAAATCGTATTCGTCCTGGTTGTAATTTACAATTTTCAGCATAGTTTTAACCTCGATTTTAAAATTGTGCCGTCTGACGTGCCCACCCCGTAAAAGGTGCCGTCTGCGCGGTAGATCCTGTACTCCCCCTTTTCGAGCGCGCAATTTAGCGGCACGCCGTTAAGGTACTTTTTTTCTTCACCCGAAGATAAAACCTTGCGGGGATATGGCAGAACTGAATCTGCGGGTATTAAAGATGCTGCTATGTTCTCGCGGGAAAGCTCCCGCGTTTCAACCGAATTTTCTATTTCAAACGGGCCGCTCTTTGTGCGGGTAAGCGCACTCATTGTGGCATATGTGCCCAGCAATGCGGCAAGATCGCGCGCAAGCGAGCGTATGTATGTGCCCGCGCCGCACTCTATTTCAAAGCGGAACACGCCGCATTTGACCTCGCCCGAAAGCGTAAACCTGCCAACGCTTACGCGCTTGGGCGCAAGCTCCACTTCCCCGCCCGAGCGGGCTATCTGGTAGGCGCGCCTGCCGCCCACGCTCTTTGCGCTGTACAGCGGCGGCACCTGGTCGTATTCGCCTGCGAGTGAGGGGAGCGCCCCCTCTATTTGCTCTGCCGAAGGTATGGCCCCGCCCTGCCTTATTACCGTGCCCGTGACGTCGAGCGTGTCCGTTTCAATGCCGAAGGTAAATTCGGCGATATACGTCTTGCGCTTGGACAGGAAGAAGTCGAAAAGACGCGTGGCGTTGCCCACGGCTATGGGGAGAACGCCGCTTGCCATGGGGTCTAACGTGCCCATGTGCCCGCAGGGCACGCCCGTGAGGCGCTTTATTATGGCCACCTCCCTTGCGGAGGATACGCCCGCGGCCTTGTTTACGTTTATAAAGCCCGAAAGGGGAACATTCTGTGCCGTCATAGATGCTGATACACCGCGTAGGTGAGGCGGTCGATGACCTCTTCGTATTCGCCGAAGAGCATGCAGCCGCTGGCAAGTATATGCCCGCCGCCGCCGAAAGTTGACGCCACGGCGTTTACGTTTATGCTGCCCTTGCTGCGCAGAGAGGCCTTGTATTGCCCGCTCTTCATCTCCATGAGGGCGATGGAAACTTCAACGCCGTCTATGGTCAGGGGGTAGTCGACGAACCCTTCGGTCATGCTGCGCTCGGCGCCCGTCTGCCTGATGTCTTCATCGGTGACGAGTATGAACGCCAGCTTGTCCTCCAGCGCGAAGCGAAGGTTGCCCAGCGCGCGCCTGAACAGCAGCGCCCGCTGCTTTTTCTGGCGGGAGAACATTTCGTAGTTTATTTTGTTTACGTCGGCGCCTGCCGCGCGGAGGCGGGCGGCCACTTCAAAGGTGTGGGCGGTGACGTCGCTGTGGACGAACAGCCCCGTATCGGTAACAAGCCCCAGCATTAAAAAGTTTGCTGTAAGGCCGTCTATTTCAAGCCCCGCCGCGTCTATTATCTCGGGCATGAGCTCGCACGTTGCGGGGCACACGCGCACGCAGTTGCATTTTGCATAATTTGTGTTTGAAATGTGGTGGTCGATATTTACCGTGTCGCCCCTGAATTTTGTAAATTCATGGCCGAGCGCGCCCATGCGTGCAGGTTCGGCGCAGTCCACCGCGATATAGCAGTCGAACTCGCCCTCCGGAACGGAAGTCAGCACGCCGCTCATGCCCTCAAGAAAGCAAAACTTTGCGGGGGGAGCCTCTTCGCACACTACATAAGCCGTCTTGCCGGCCGCACGCATTGTATAAAGCAGGGCAAGCCCGCTGCCAAGCGTGTCGCCATCGGGACGGGTGTGGCAGAATATTAGCGCGCTCTGCGCTTTTTTTATACGCGCGGCGGCCGCCGCTACTCCGCTTTCACTGCTCATCTTTATTGTCTGTACCGTCATGCTCTGTTTCGAGTTTGTGCAAAATTTCGTCTATATGCGCGCCGTATTCCATGCTGCCATCGAGAATGAATGTGAGCGCGGGCACCGTTCTTATGCGTAGCATGCCTGCAAGCTCGTGCCGGATAAAGCCGGCGTTTTCTTTGATGGCCGCAAACGAGGCGAGTTTTTTTTCTTCCGAAGGATCGAAAATGCTGATATATATTTTGGCCGTTTTAAGGTCGGGCGCAACGTCCGCGCCCGTAACGCTTATAATTGCAGAGAGCGAAGAGACCTTGTCGCGCAACCTGCGCGATATGACCTCGTAAACGGCCTTCTGAAATTCACTTGCAAGGCGTTCGCCCCTTAAACCTTTCATATTACTTCCTTTTATTTTTTATATAAATTACCGATTGCCCCGCACATATGCCGCAAATACCGTAATCAAACCCCTCAGTCAACTGCGTTGACAGCTCCCCTTAGGCAGGGGAGCCAAGAGGCGGCAATGCCCCGCTTAGATAACCCTTGGAGAAACGAGCTAAATCCCACCGTCACGCTATTGCGTGCCACCTCCCTTTGGCAAGGGAGGCAAGAGGCGCACAAGGAAAACCTAAAGAATTTTCTGTCACGAAAAACTTCAGAGAAGCAAGCAGTTCAAGGCGCGTGCGGAACGCTGTGAGGGAGCTTACTAAAACGTAAGTGACCGAACAGACCCGTAAACGCGATGCAAAAACTTTGGAGATGCGAGCAGAACAAGGAGCCGGCGGAATGTTGCGAAGGAGTGTACACAGAAGTACATGACTGAGCAAACCCGTAACGGCGACACAGTTATGCGACGCATACCGCTGCAAAAACTTTGGAGATGCGAGCAGAACAAGGAGCCGGCGGAATGTTGCGAAGGAGTGTACATAGAAGTACATGACTGAGCAAACCCGTAACGGCGACACAGTTATGCGACGCATATACAAAGTTTTTTAATTGCGGGGGATTTCTTGTATAAGGTAACACTCAATAATATCGCCGACTTTGATGTCGTTGAAACCCTCTATCGAGCAGCCGCACTCAAAGCCGTGGTTGACTTCCTTTACATCGTCCTTGAAGCGCTTGAGCTGCTGGACGTTGCCTTCTACGACGAGCACGTCGTCGTGGTAGATGCGGAGCTTGCCGCCGCGGACAATCTTGCCATCGAGCACATAGCAGCCGGCAACGTTGCCCACGCCGGTGATTTTGAATACCTGGCGGACTTCGCACTTGCCCATGTAGATCTCCTGATACTTGGGCGAGAGCATGCCCTTGAGCGCCGCCTCCATGTCGTCGAGGAGGTCGTATATTATGCGGTAGGTGCGGATATCTACCTTGCTGCGCTCGGCAAGCGCCTTGGCCTTTGAGTCGGGACGCACGTTGAACGCCAATATTATGGCGTTGGACGAATCTGCGAGCATTACGTCCGATTCGTTCACGGCGCCCGCGCCGCTGTGTATTACCTTTACCTGAACTTCATCGTTGGAGAGCTTGATTACAGACTGCTTTACGGCCTCTACCGAGCCCTGAACGTCGCCCTTTATTATAAGGTTGAGCGTCTTCATGTTGCCTTCGGCAATTTTTCCGAACACTTCGTCCAGAGAGATCTTTGAAACCTGCTGAACGCGGGCCTCGCTCTCCTTGCGCTTGCGCTCTTCGATGACCTGCTTCATCAGCTCCTGCGAGACGGCGTATATAGAGTCGCCCGCGTTGGGAACCTGTTCAAAGCCGAGCACCGAAACGGCCGTTGAAGGGCCTGCCGACTTTACCTGCCTGCCCTTGTCGTCTATCATGGCGCGAACGCGGCCCGTTACCATGCCCGAGATTATGTTGTCGCCCGTGTGAAGGGTGCCGTTCTGCACCAGCACGCTTGCCATGGGGCCCATGCCCTTATCGAGCTTGGCCTCTATTATGGTGCCGCGCGCCTCCCTGTCGGGATTGGCAAGCAGCTCCTTCATTTCGGCGACGAGGAGAATGTTTTCCAAAAGGTTATCTATGCCCTCGCCCGTCTTGGCGGATACGGGGCACACTATGGTATCGCCGCCCCACTCTTCGGGCACCAGCCCGTAGTTGGTGAGTTCCTGCATTACCCTGTTCAGGTCTGCGGCGGGTTTATCTATCTTGTTTGCGGCAACTATTATTGTGACGTCGGCCGCCTTTGCGTGGTTTATTGCCTCCACCGTCTGGGGCATTATGCCGTCGTCGGCGGCGACCACCAGCACTACTATATCGGTGACCTGCGCGCCGCGCGCCCTCATTGCGGTGAAGGCTTCGTGGCCGGGGGTATCGAGGAAGGTTATCTTTTTACCGCCCACCGAAACGGAATAGGCGCCTATATGCTGGGTTATGCCGCCCGCCTCGCCTTCGGTCACCTTGGTCTTGCGGATGTAGTCCAGAAGGGAGGTCTTGCCGTGGTCTACGTGGCCCATTACGGTTACGACGGGCGCGCGGGGAACAAGGCTTTCTATCTCCTCCACGGTGTCGGCCTGCTTTTCTATGAGCTTTTCTTCGGCGGTCTTTTCGGGCTTGTATTCAAGCTCTATGCCCAGGTCTGCGGCTATCATGAAGGCAGTTTCGTAATCTATCGAGCTGTTTACGGTGGTGACGATGCCCTCCTTAAAGAGGCGCTTTGTTATTTCCACCGCGGTGACGCCGAGCTTTTCAGAGAGCACCTTGATGGGGATGTTGTCTGTGGTGACAACGGCGTGGTCTATCTTTACAGACTGAACTACCTGCTTTGCCGCCTTTTTGGTGCGGGCCTTGCGGTATACGCCCCTTTCATCGTCGAAGTCCTCTACGCTGGCGCCCTGCTGTTTTTGCAGCGAGCGCTTGTTGAGGGGCTTTTTCTCCTTTTCGTAATAAGTCCTGTCGCCGCCCTTCTTTTTATCGGGCCCGAAGTTCTTGTTGGGCTTTGCCGCGGGTGCGGGGGCTGCGGGACGAACGCCTGCGGGGCGGGGAGCCTGGCCGGGGCGAACGCCTGCGCCGCCTGCGGGACGTGCGCCTGCAGGGCGGGGAGGACGGGAATCTTTATTTACAAACGTGCGGTTATCGCCCTGCCTGCCGCCCCTTTGCTGATCCTGACGGGCAGGCCTTGCCTGGGGAGCGCGGGGGGCGTTTTCCTGCCTGCGCGGCTGTGCGGGCTGCTGAGGTTTGGCCGCCTGCTGTTTTGCAGGCTGCTGCGCGGGCCTTTCGGCAGCCGCGGGCGCCGTAGCGGGGGCAGGAGCGGGCTTTGCATCTGCCGCAGGTGCGGGAGCTTGTGCCTTGAGCTGTTCGGCCTTTGCCGCAGGGGCCTGCGCCTTAGCTTCGGCAGGCTTTTCGGCGGCAGGTTTTTCCGTTTTGACTTCCGCGGGTGCGGGGGCGGGAGCGGGCTTTGCCTCTGCCGCAGGCGCGGGCTGTTCGGCCTTGGGCTGTTCGGCCGCGGCCTGCTTTTCAGCGCGCTCCTTTTCGGCCTGTTCTGCGGCCTTGCGCTCCTCTTCCTGCTTCTTTGCAGCCTGAATGGCGCTCTCCATATCGGACAGCTTTTTAAGGATCTCGCTCATCCGCTTTTCAGACGCGCCGACCTTTTTACCCAGCTCTGAAAGTATTCCGCCGGATACCAGCTTTCCTATATTTTCAGCGTTTTCGTATTTATTTGCCATATATCAGTTTATGCCTCCGCATATAATTGGTAATTTTCGTCCGCGGCAGAAATTATAGCCTTTGAAAGCTGCACGTCTGTTACAGCCGCGATTTTGCAGCCCGGCCTGTGCACGGCGTTTTCCAGCCCGCACCTGCACACCATCAGCGGGCAGGAGTGCCTGCGCGCAAACTTTTGCGCAAGCTTGAAGGCGTTTTGCGAAGCCGTGGAGCACACTATTATAAGGCAGACGCCCCTCTTAAGGCAGTCTACGGCGCCCGTGCCGAGCGCTATTTTACGGGCACGCAGGCAGAAGCCTATGTATGTTTCTGCCTTAGCTCTTTTTTCCAAAGTACTCCTCCTCTATGCGGGCATACACCTCTTCGGGCACCTCGCACGAGAAAACTTTGTTTATAAGCCGCTGCTTTTTAAGTTTTTTTATGCAGTCGGGGTTGTCGCAGATATATGCCCCCCTGCCCGCTGCCTTTGAGGAAAAGTCGATGAATATTTCGCCCTGCGCATTCTTTACTATGCGCAGCATTTCGCGCTTTTCCTTAAGCCCGCGGCAGGCGATGCACATTCTTAAAGGTATTTTTTTAGTCTTGGGCATCTTCTTGTTCTGCAGGCTGAGTTTCGCCTTCCGCCTCCGCCGCGGGGGCAAGCCCCATCTTTTCGGCCGCGCTGCGGCTCTTTACGTCTATCTTCCAGCCGGTCAGCCTTACCGCAAGGCGGGCGTTCTGGCCGTCCTTGCCTATGGCGAGGGAGAGCTTGTCGTCGGGAACGACGGCCATGGCAGTCTTTTCGCCGTCGAGCTGGGTGACAGAGAGCACCTTTGCGGGCGAAAGCGCCTTGGCTATGAATTCAAGCGGGTCTTCCGACCAGGGGATGATGTCTATTTTTTCGCCGCCGAGTTCGGCAACCACGGCGTTTACCCTTGCGCCCTTGTTGCCCACGCACGCGCCGATGGCGTCTACGCGGGGGTCGTTGGAGTATATTGCCATTTTGGTGCGGGAACCGGCCTCGCGGCTGACTTCCTTTATTTCAACGGTGCCCTGCTTAATTTCGGGAACCTCCTCTTCGAACAGCTTGCGCACAAGCCCGGGAGAGGTGCGGCTTACCAGCACCTGCGCGCCGTTATAACCGCTTTTCACCTTTTTTACGAACACCTTTACCTTGTCGTTTACATTGTACTCTTCTCCGGGCACCTGGTCTGAGGGCAGAAGCACGCCCTCTATCTGGCCCTTGCCGAGGTCGAGGTATATGTTCTTTGCGTCCTTTTTGCGCACCACGCCCACAAGAAGTTCGCCCTCTTTATCGGCAAACTCGCTCATGGCGGCGTCGCGCTCGGTCTCGTGTATCTTCTGCAGTATTACCTGCTTTGCCGTCTGCGCGGCGATGCGCGAAAAGTCCTTGGGCACGAATTTTTCCGTTACCTTGTCGCCCACCTGATAGCTCTTTTTGATCGCGCGGGCGTCTTCCAAAGAAATTTCCTTTTCGCGGTCGGCGACCTCATCTACCACCGTTTTTACGGTGTAGAAGTCAAGCGTGCCCTTATCGGGATTGAGTTTTATTTCAACGGCGCCCACGGTGCCGGCATACTGCTTTTTGCATGCCGAAACAAGGGCGTTTTCCAGCGCCTCTAAAAAAACTTCCTTGGGTATTCCCTTTTCCCTTTCAAGATCGTCGAGCGCCAAGAAAAAATCTTTGTTAGTCATTTTAAATTCTCCTGAGAAATGTATTCACGAAATTTTAGTTTTGGCCGAAAACTAAAATTTCCGTGAGGTTGAGAAACCAAGTTTCTCTGGCGGCATTAAGCCGTGTGCTAATAGTTTTAACCAGCCCTTAAAGGCGGCTTTTGCATGCCTTAACGCTCTCGTCACTGCTCCGCAGTTTTTCTGTAATGTTGTGCAGGCACAACATTACAACTTTAACGCGGGCAGCTCCTCTTCCCAAAAAATCTTTGCTTTGCAAATCTTTTTCGGGAACCCTATACTGCAATACCTCAGTGGGTATTGCTGCTTCGTCTGTCGCACCAATTCACCGCAAAATACGCTCTTTAAGGGTGCGTAGCAATTTAAAGCGGGCAAATTGCGGCAGATTGCAAGGCAAAGCCCGCAGAGCGTGCCGGGTAGCACGTGCAAGGGCTTTAACACAGCAGATGTTGTGATATGCCCGCTTTAAATCTAATTCAAGCTATTAGCACTCGGCTTGTAGTGCCCACCTTTATAGAAATGCCGCCATTCACTTCCGGTGAGCCGGCTTTCGCCGCAAATGTTGTCGCGCTTAACGGCGAACTAAATTCGCCTTGCGCACGTTAATTGTTTTAGAAAATGATATGTCATTGACGCGCGCGAGGAGGCATAGCCGACGACACTCTGCCGAAGGCTTCCATTTATGGAAAACGGCAGATAGCACCCTGCGGGCGAACGATGCGCTATTCCGTCGCCTACGGCTCCTTACGACTAAGTGAGCAACGCGAACGCATGGAGAAATCTATTCCTTAATCGTGCCTCCCTTGCTAAAGGGAGGTGACTTAACTGAACAAAGCGAAGTTAAGTCGGTGGGATTTTTGAGATTTATCCACGCGGGCATAGCCTGCATCATCACCCCATCACGTTTGCCATAGGGCAAACTTAACACTTTTACCAATCCCCCCTTTAATTCCCCCCTTTACACAAAGGGGGCACGGTGTGGGATCAAACCTTTACGCAGGGGAGGCAAAGTATATTATTTTCAAATTATGGCGCGAGCGTGGCGCGAAAAAAAATGCCTGCCAATGTTTAATCAAAATTTATGGCCTTGTTTATTTTGGCTATTTTGGTGCGGTTTATTTTTTCTTCCGTGCCGCCGATATCGAGCGTTACCGAGCCTGCGTCGAACGCCGCGAGCACGCCCTGCAAAAACTTTTTGCCCTTTAAGGGGGCGTAGAGCTTTACCTCTACCTCCTTGCCCAGGTTGCGCTGAAAGTCGCGCTCGGTTTTAAACGGCCTGTCGAGCCCGGGGCTGGATACGTTCAGGGTGTAGGCCGCGCCGTAACTGGGGTCTAACTCGTCTATGGGATCCATAATGGCGTTGTGAAACCTTTCGCAGGTGTCAAGGTCTACGCCCGCCTCCGTTTCGATAAAAACGGTAAGGTTTTCGCCCTTGGTTTCCACGTCAACCACCTCTATGCCCATGGGGGCGGCTATTGCCTGCATAAAGTTTTTTATCTCTTCAACCGGTTTAAAATTCATGCCGTACCCTCGGGCGGCAAAAAGCCGCAAAATTGCCCCGCACCGCACGCACAGGCCGCACTTTGCGACGGGTGTTTTAGTTCAGGGCCTTAATATGACGATTGAGTGCCTTGCGGCACTCAATCTTAAACATAAGTATTAAGTCTGGTAGTATTATAACACAGCCTTTTGCATTTTGCAAGTTTTATCAGTAATCGGGCAAAGATTTTTTTATTTTTATCAGCTCGATGAATATCTTTGCCGTGGCGAGGGCGTCGTCCTCCGCCCTGTGGTGGTTGAACGTTATGCCGAAGTGCTCTGCCACGGTGTTCAGCTTGTTGTTTGAAAGGCGAAGCAATTTTTGCGAGAGCAGCAGCGTATCTATCACCCTGCCGTCTACCTCGTAACCCAGTTCGCGGCAGTAGAACTTTATGAACTTTATGTCGAAACCCATGGCGTTGTGGCCGACGAACACAGAGCCGTCTGCAAACTTTACAAAGTCGGGCAGCACGTCTTTATAGCTGGGCGCGCTTTTTACCATTGCTTCGGTTATGCCTGTGAGTTCGACTATGCGCTGGTCGAGCGGGACGGGGCGCTCGGGGTTGACGAACGTGGAGAACTTTTCGCGTATCTCCCCGTCCACCACCTTGTAGGCGCCTATCTCTATTATGCCGTCCATTTCGCCCGCCACGGGTGTGGTGCACAGGCCCGTAGTTTCAAGGTCGAACACCACGAATGACGTGCCCTTGAGGCAGTCGGGTATGGAAGTATCGGTGAAAAAGTCCGTCTGGGTGTAGTCGGTGAACGGTTCGGGCTTTACCGTGTGATACGCCTTGGGCACGGGACGGGCGGCGCGCTTTTCTGGCACGAAACCTTCGGGCTGAGAGCCGTAATTTATTGTGGTGGCAGTGTAGCGCAGGGCGCCGCCGTGCACTTCGCTGCGGCAGTTGACCACAATGCTTTCGCCTGCCTTTATTTCCCTTATCTTATCCACGCTCTTTTTGCGCGAAAAGTAGGTGAGGCGCAGGTTGCCCGTTCCGTCAGATATGGTTATGGCAAAGTAGGGCTTTTCCTCCCCGTTGGAGCGGGTATAGGCGCGCTCCTGGATATCTATCACGTTGCCGCACACCACTGCGTTTTCCGAAACGAAGGTGAAGTCGCTGATATACAGCGCGCGGCGGGGGGCGTCGGCGCTCTCTATGGGAATAAAGTTTTCAACGGGGAAGGTGCGTGCGGGGGCCTCGAAGGCCTCTTCCACGACTTCCTCCTCCACGGTTATATCCTCCGCGGTTATGTGCTTTGACGAGGCGGAGCCTGTAAAGTTGCCGCAGAACTGCTTTTTTAGCGCGGCCTCTATTGTGGCGATGACGTCCGCCGAGCGCGATATGCCTATTGTAGCCACGGTGAAGGCAAAGCCGCCATCGGTCTTTTCCACGGTGACGTCGCCCTCCGTTATCACCGCCGCGAGCGCGGGATAGCGGCCGTTTATCACCGCCATTATGGCGCGCCTTACCATGGCGCAGTCGGGCGTGAGCTTGGTTATGCTGAGGTTGAGCGAAAAACAGTCGGGCACGAACCTGCGCACGGCGGCAAAGGCGCCGTCGTAATCGGATTGTGTATACGCGCAGTCGGTGACGATGCGGACGGTGACGGCGCCGCTGCTCTGCAACAGCTCCACCCCGCCCATTATGGCGTTTTTAAGCCCCTGATTTTTGCGCACTTCGGAAATTATATCTTCAACCATCTGTAAGGTCTTTGATCTCCTTTAAAAACTCTGTGCGGGCCTCGGCTGCGGGCACGCGCCGCAGAAGTTTGCCCTTTTTGAATATTACGCAGTAGTCCTTTGACCCCGCTATGCCTATATCGGCTTCGGCAGCCTCTCCCGGGCCGTTTACAACGCACCCCATTACAGCGATTTTGAGCGGCTTGCGGCAGTTTTGCACGAGCGCAGAAACCTCTTCCGCAAGGCCCGAAGAATCCCACTGGCACCTGCCGCAGGTGGGGCAGGATATCACGTCGGCAAAGTCCTTTTCCAGCCCGACGGCGCGCAGAATGTCCCTTGCGGCGCCGATCTCGCGCACGGGATCGCCCGTTATTGATACGCGCATGGTGTCGCCTATGCCGTCGAGCAGCAGCGCGCCGAGCGCAACGGACGACTTTACCAGCGCGGCCCTGTAGGTGCCCGCCTCGGTGACGCCGATGTGCAGGGGATAGCCGGTGCGCCGTGAAAGCAGCCTGTACGAACGCACGGTGAGCGGCACCGACGAGGCCTTTACCGATATTACTATGTTGTTTATGCCGTACTTTTCAAGCATAGCCACGCTGTGCAGGGCGCTTTCTACCAGCGACCGTTCGCTTACGCCGTACTTTTCAAGGTACTGCCTTTCAATGCTGCCCGTGTTTGCGCCCACGCGGACGGGTATGCCGTGCGCCCTTATGCAGTCGGCGACCAGCTTAACCTTGTCCTCGCCGCCTATGTTGCCGGGGTTTATGCGCACCTTGTCGCACCCCGCCTCTATCGCGGCTACGGCGAGCTTTGCAGAAAAGTGTATGTCTGCCACGAGCGGTATGTTTATTCTGCTTTTAACGGCGGTTATGGCGGCCGCGTCCTCTTCGTCGAGCACGGAGACGCGGATGATTTCGCACCCCGCATCTTCGAGCGCGGCTATCTGCTCGCACACCTCGTCCACGCGCGACGTTTTTACCGTGCACATGGACTGCACCTTTACGCTTTGGCCGCCTCCGACGTATATGTTGCCTATTTTTACTTTGCGGGTCATACGCCCTCCGATTTTAAATTAACTGCGCCGACTGTCATCCTGTTTTAAAGCATAATGCCGTCGGCCTTCATACCCGGCGAAGCCGAAACGCCACGCCGCAAGCGAAGACGGCAGGCTGCAACATTGTCATTTCGACCGAAACGAACGAAGTGAGCGGAGCGGAGAAATCTCAAAAAAAGCAAGTGTTCCGGCAGAGAGATTTCTCCATGCGCTCGCCTTCGGCTCGCTTAGTCGAAATGACATTAACGTTTAAAAGACATTTAGCGCCAGAAATGATATTTAACGCTTAAAATAACATTTAGTTAAATATGCGCGCTTTTGCAAAATATGCGCCGACTTTGCAAGCGCCGCGTAAAAACCGCCCCGCCAAGGCGGAGCGGCGGAATTGTGATGTTTTGCACGGGTGCATATATGCCCCGCGGTGAAGGGGACTTACTTATCTTCGCCCTTCGTCTCCATAAGCCGCTGAAGTTCGGCCATAAAGCTGGAGATATCGTTGAACGAACGGTATACGCACGCATAGCGCACATATGCCACCTCATCTATGGCCTTGAGTTCCTCCATGACCATTTCGCCTATCTTTTTGGAGGAGACTTCCTGCTCCATGGAGTTATAAACCTGCTTGGAAACGCTGTCTACAAGCGCGTCTATCTTGGCCATGGGCACGGGGCGCTTTTCGCACGCCTTTATAACGCCGTTTTTTATCTTCTGCGGGTCGAACGCCTGCCTGTTGCCGCTGGACTTTATTACGAGCACGGGGGTATCTTCGATGGTTTCGTAAGTGGTGAACCTTCTGCCGCAGGCAAGGCACTCCCTTCTCCTTCTTATAGTTCTGCCCTCGTCGGCAGAACGGCTGTCTATGACCTTGCTGTCTTCGCAGCCGCAATACATGCATTTCATGGCGACTTACCCCCGTTGTTGCGGATTTTATTATATTATACTGTAAGGGAATAAAACGAACACGCCTTTAAATGCGCCTTTTGCATGCCTTGGGCGCTCATCCTCATTGCAATACCGCAGTGAGTATTGCTGCTTCGTCAGTCACGCCAATCCACCGCAAAATGCGCTATTTAAAGGTGCAAAGCAATTTAAAGCGGGCAGATTGCGGCAAAAGCAAGGCAAAGCCCGCAGGCAATACAAAGACGTATTGGCAAAGGCTTTAACGCAGATAGTGCCGTGATATCCCCGCTTTAAATCGGGTTCGTATTAATCCCTTACAGTATACCACAATATTTTGTATATGTAAAGTATGCGGCGGCACAAAATTTTTGAAGGAAAAACGTCCGAGGCGGCGCAGAATGCGCCGCCTCGGCCTGATATTCCCCTTTGCCGCCGCCCCGTGCCGTTCCAAACATTTCCTTTTGCCACGCGCGTGGGAAGCGGCCGTATTTTTGCCTTTACAGTATTATTGTAACTTTTGCGCCGTCGGAAGAAGTGACCTCTGTTATGGCGAGCCCCTTCCACTGTTTTTTTGCCTTTTTAAGCGCCTTTACAAATTCACGCGAGTGCGTAGCGCCGCGCGGTAAATCTTTGCGCAGGGCGCGGCATATGAGCCTTGCCGCAAGCCGCACGGGTACGGGCAGTGAAATACGCACGCCGCCCGCCTGTTCTATAACTATCTTCATTCTACAGACATGGTGACTATATCGCCGTCGGCCGACGTCACTTCTATAAGTTTGCCCACGGCGCCGCTCTTTACCAGCTCGATTATCTGCGCAAAATCAATGTTTTTGAACGTGTCGCTGCCGCCGATGTCGGAATGTTTTAAAAACTGTTCGGCAAGCATTACGGGAAGATTGATTTTTACGTTGTCGCCGCCCGCAGATATCACCCTTATCTTTAACAGCACCTTGCTGAGATCGACAAGTTCCTCGGGCACAACCTTGGGCGTTTCGTTCTCTACGCCGAGAAGCTCGTCGCAGGAGACGTTGAACAGCTTTGCAAGCACGGGGAAGAGAGAGATGTCGGGGGCAGAGATGTCGTTCTCCCATTTTGATACCGCCTGCGGCGTTACCGAGCACTTTTCGGCAAGCTCCTCCTGGGTAAGATTTGCCTTTTTGCGGTAGTAAGCTATCCTCTGACCTATGGTATTCATAATTTATGTACCTCCTTTTTTATGAATGAAAGATAATCGTTTTTACGTTCGGCCGCCAGCCTGCGGGCAGACTGTTCGTTATCGTACGCCGTAAGGGCGCGCTCCGCGGGCAGTTCGTCGGCGCCGCCCGCCTCTGCGGGGAAGTTTTTGCGCTTCATGTTTTTACCTCCTGCAGGGTGCGTGTTTTAACGTTCGTTCAATGGCTGCGCCCTGCGGTTTTTACAGTTAAAATATACCCCGAGGGGGAGGTAAAAACAACATACCAGAGGTTGAATACAGTAAACCGCAGGTTGTTTTTTGCACAACCCGCGGTTGAGATGCAGTTTTTTGAACTGTTTTGTTGTACTATTGCACGGATAACCCTGAAGGAACGGTATTCCTCAGCACAGATAACCCTTGAAAAATCTTTTACCACAGCAACCGGCACAGATAACCCTTGAAGAAACGAGCACAAATCCCTCCTTCGCTCGCAATGCTCGCCACCGTCTCGCCGCCATTAAGGTAAATACATGGCGGCTCGGTCACCACTCGGGCTTACATTTGCCCTCGTTCATCTCGCTTCGGCACGCTCAATGGGTGTCCATTGTGCTATGAAATGCCTCGCTCGTCCTTCAACAAGGGAGGCAAGAAAGAGCGTGCGGAATGGCGTGAAGGAGCGTACTAAATAAATAAACGTTTCAAGCAAGGTTTCCTTGCGCAGAAAGACACAATTTGCGCATACCTGCGCCTCAGCAGGGTGAATTTGCGCAATTATATAATCGAGGGCACTCAGAATTGCGCAAAGAGGGGCTGGTCCCTCAAAGTCACGAAATTTTTCGTTTTCGGCCAAAACGAAAAATTTGTGAGCTACTTGTAATAGCGGACGCCGCTTTCAAATATCTTCATATCAAAATTGCCCGGGCAGTTCTTGTACAAGTTTTCGCCGATGCGCTCGCTGTGGCCCATTTTACCGAATACGCGGCCGTCGGGCGAGGTGATGCCCTCTATTGCCCACATGCTGCCGTTGGGGTTGAACGGGCTGACCATTGTGGGGCGGCCGCATTTATCGCAGTACTGCGTGGCTATCTGGCCGTTTGCCCTCATCTTTTCCAGCTCGGCGGCGGGCGCTATCAGCTTGCCCTCGCCATGGGAGACGGGCACGGTGTACACATCGCCCACCTTGCATGCGGAAAGCCAGGGGCTCTTTACAGAGGCAACGCGGATATCTACCAGCGTGGAGACGTGGCGGGCTATGTTGTTGTAGGTGAGCGTGGGCGAACCAGACGTGAGCGGGCTGACCTTGCCGTAGGGCACCAGGCCGAGCTTTATGAGAGCCTGGAAGCCGTTGCATATGCCGAGGATGAGGCCGTCGCGATTTTCCAAAAGGACGGCTATCTTTTCGGATATGGCGGGGTTTTTGAATGTGGTGGCAATGAACTTGCCCGAACCGTCGGGCTCGTCGCCGCCCGAAAAGCCGCCGGGGAAGGCGATCATGTTGGCGCGCTCTATGGCCTTTATTATGGCCTGAACGCTCTCCTCAATGTCGCGGGGGGTGCGGTTGCGGATGACGAGTATCTCCGTTTCGGCGCCCGCAAGCCTGAACTTGCGCTCGGTATCCAGTTCGCAGTTGGTGCCGGGGAAGGCGGGTATGAACACGCGGGGCCTTGCCGCCTTTATGGCAATGCCGCTGTATTTGCCCTTGCCGCCGTAGTCGCAGTCGGGTATGTCGCCCTCTGCAGGCGCGGTTGCGGGGAACACGCCGTTGAGCTTTGATGTATATGCCGCAAGGGCGTCTTCCATAGAAACGGTGGCGCCGTTGCAGGTAAAGCCGCCGCCCGACGTGGCGCCGACATACACGGCGTCTGCGCCGAGGTCGATATCGTCGGCAAATACTATGATGTCGCCGTAGCACTCGGTGAACAGGTCGCCCTCGTTCATGGCAAAGTCAAAGCCGAGGCCGTTGCCGAAGCAGCATTTTGCCACCGCGGCCGCCACGCCGCCCTGTTCTATGACGGTGGCGTTTTTGATTACGCCCGCACATATGCCCGAATTAACGGCTGCGTACAGCTTTTTAAGGTATTCAAAGTCTGGCGTTAAAGCGGCGTCCTTTTTCATGGGGAGCAGCCATGCTTTAAGCCCTGCGCGCTCAGGCACGTTGGTTATGAGCTTTGAGGCCTTGGCGGGCGCTATGGCAAAGGATATCAGCGTGGGGGGCACGTCTATATCTTCGAATGTGCCGCTCATGGAGTCTTTGCCGCCGATGGCCGCGAGGCCGAGGTTTATCTGCGCGTACAGCGCGCCGAGAAGGGCGGACATGGGCACGCCCCAGCGCTTTTTATCTTCGCGCAGGCGCATGAAGAACTCCTGCAGCGTGAGGCGGATATCCTCCATCTTTGCGCCCGCTGCCACCACTTTGGCAACCGACGTTACGATGGAATATATTGCGCCCGTGAAGGGCGAAGATGACATGAGGTTGGGGTTGTAGCCGTGGGCGGATACCGTGCAGTCGTCAGTCTCGCCGCCGACTATCTTTGCCGCCATGGCTGTTACGGGCGTCAGCTGGTTTTTGCCGCCGAAGGGCATATATACCGACTTGGCGCCTATTGTGCTATCGAACATCTCCGAAAGGCCCTTTTTGGAGCATACGTTGAGGTCGGAGAGGGTATTTTTGAGGTCTGCAGCAAAGTCGCCGTTTGCCTTTTTTGCAAAAAATCCGGTAACTTTTTCGTCAATTTCGGCGGGCATGCGCTGCTTTACGCCGTTTGTATCGAGGAAGTCGCGCGAGATATCGACTATTGCCCTGCCGCGGTGGAACATCTTCATGCGGCGGGTATCGGTTACTTTTGCAACGGGCGTTGCGGCAAGGTTTTCTGCGGCGGCAAGCTTTATAAATTCGGCCGCGTCCTCCGCCGCCACTACCACCGCCATGCGCTCCTGCGATTCGGATATGGCAAGTTCGGTGCCCGAAAGGCCTTCGTACTTTTTGGGCACGAGGTCGAGCTGAATTTCAACGCCGTCTGAAAGTTCGCCTATTGCAACGGAAACGCCGCCCGCGCCGAAGTCGTTGCACTTTTTGATCTTGCGGGTGGCCTCGCTTTTGAGGAACAGGCGCTGCAGCTTGCGCTCGGTGAGGGCGTTGCCCTTCTGCACCTCGGCGCCGCACGTCTGAACGGACTTTTTATCGTGCGCCTTGGAAGAGCCCGTTGCGCCGCCGCAGCCGTCGCGTCCTGTTTCGCCGCCGAGCAGTATGATGACGTCGCCAGCCTTGGGTCGTTCGCGGTAGATCATGTCGGACTTGGCGCCCGCCACAACGTAGCCCGTTTCAAGCCTCTTGGCCTTGTAGCCGGGGTGGTAAACTTCGGCAACTTCGCCGGTGGCAAGGCCTATCTGGTTGCCGTAGGATGAAAAGCCCGCCGCAGCCGTAGTGGTTATGACGCGCTGCGGGAGCTTGCCGGGAAGGGTGTCTTCCAGCCTCTCGGTGGGGTCGGCGGCACCCGTCACGCGCATGGACTGAAGCACGTAGGTGCGCCCCGAAAGGGGATCGCGTATGGCGCCGCCCAGGCAGGTAGCCGCGCCGCCGAAGGGCTCTATCTCGGTAGGGTGGTTGTGCGTTTCGTTTTTGAACATAACGGTGTACTTTTCGGGCTTGCCGTCAAGTTCCACGTCCACGTTTATAGAGCAGGCGTTTATCTCCTCCGACTCGTCAAGGTTATTCAGCTTGCCGTCCTTTTTGAGTTTTTTGGCGCCTATGGTGGCTATGTCCATAAGGCAGGGGTACTTATCCTTTCTGCCTGCGTACAGCTCTTTGAAAAGGTCGTTATAGAGGGCGTATGCCTTTGCAACGTCGGGGTTGTCGCTGTTTATTTCAACGTCGGTTATCTCTGTCGCGAACGTAGTGTGGCGGCAGTGATCCGACCAGTATGTATCTATAACTTTAAGCTCGGTTTCGGTGGGGTCGCGCTTTTCCGATATAAAGTAGTCGCGCACAAAGGCGAGGTCTTCCGCCGACATGGCAAAGCCCATCTTTTTGTGGTAGGCGGCTATCTCTTCATCGGTCATGGCGGTAAAGCCGCTCACGCTCTCCACATCGGGCGCCTCAACGTGCTCGTGAACGAGCGTTTCGGGCTTTTCAAGGCTGACTTCCTCGCTCTCCACGGGGTTGATGAGGTGCTTTTTGAGCTTTTCCACCTCCTCCGCGGTGGCGCCCTTTACGGCGTACACGCGGGCGCACTTTATAAGGGGCCTTTCTTTCTGCGTTAAAAGCTGCACGCACTGGGCGGCGCTGTCTGCGCGCTGGTCGTACTGGCCGGTGAGGTAGGCTATGGCGAATACGGCATAGTCGCTGCCGAATTCAACGTTTTCCCTGTATACGTTGTCTACTGGCGGTTCGGAGAACACGCCGGGGATGGCGGCTTCGAACTCGGCCTCGGTCATGCCCTGCACGTCGTAGCGTATGAGCACGCGGACATCTTTTATGTCCCTTATGCCGAGCAGGCCGCTTGCCTCTTCCATTACTTTTTTAGCCTGTAAATTGTCCTTTTTTTCAACGAAAACTCTGTAGATCATCGTGCGCTCCAAAGCGTAAATTTAAAAATTTTATTTTGTATAAAAAAGCGAAAGGTGCGGCAATATGCCGCAACCAAATCACATTTTACTGCTGTTTTTCGCGTTCGAATACTGCCGTGCATACCTCGAGCGTGGTGCTGAACGAATGTAGGATATAGCCCTGCGACACGCGCTCTTCTATCAGCTTCTGAAAGGCCTCTTCGAACGACTTTTTTGTTTTGAATCCCGTATCGAATACGTCTACCTTATATTCCTTCATATCTTCCTCCACGGCAGTATGTGCGGCGCGGCATCAGCCCTCGCGGTACTTTATGCCTATGTCGCTGCGGTAGTACATGCCGTCCCAGCTGATATTTTTTGCGGCGGCATATGCTTTTTTGCGCGCCTCGTCTATGTCGGCGCCCTTGGCAACAACGCCGAGCACGCGCCCGCCGTTGGTTACAAGCTTGCCGTCCTTAATGGCCGTGCCCGCGTGCACTATCTGGCAGTCGCCTACGTCGCCTATGGTTATTTGCTTGCCCTTTTCATAGTGGGAGGGATACCCGCCCGAGGCGAGCACCACGCACACGCATGCGCCCTGCTCCCACTCTATGTTTATATCTGAGAGCCTGCCGTCGGTCACCGCCTCGAATATGTCCATAAGGTCGGTTTTGAGCATGGGCAGCACCACCTGCGTTTCGGGGTCGCCGAAGCGGGAGTTGTATTCCACCACCTTCATGCCCTTGTCTGTGCGCATAAGCCCGAAGTAGAGGCAGCCCTTGAAGGTGCGGCCCTCCGCGTTCATTGCGTTCATGGTGGGGATCATTATTTTATTCATGACCTCCTCTTCAAGCTCCTTAGTCCAGAAGGGACAGGGAGAGAAAGTGCCCATGCCGCCGGTGTTGAGGCCCTTGTCGCCGTCGAGCGCACGCTTGTGGTCGCACGATGTTATCATTGGTACGATAGTCTTGCCGTCGGTGAACGAGAGCACGGAGACCTCTTCGCCGGGGGTGTACTTAAGACCGCGCATACACTCCTCTATGACGACCTTGTTGCCCGCGGCGCCGAAAGTTTTATCGAGCATTATGCTCTTCAAGCCTTCTTCCGCCTCCTCAAGGGTGTTGCAGATGAGCACGCCCTTGCCCAAAGCCAGGCCGTCGGCCTTTAAAACTATGGGCGCACCCTGACTGCGCACATAGGCGAGCGCCTTTTGGTAGTCGTCGAAGATCTCCGACTGCGCGGTGGGTATGCCGTACTTTTTCATCAGGTTCTTTGAAAAGGCCTTGCTGGCTTCGATTATGGCGGCGTTTTTGCGCGGGCCGAAGCAGCGCTTGCCTATATCTTCAAGCGCGTCCACAAGCCCTATTGCAAGGGGATCGTCCGGGGCGACTACATAGTAGTCGATCTCGGGGTGGTTTTTGGCATACTCCACCACGGCGGGAACGTTCATGTAGTCAACGTCTACATTTTCGGCTATCTGAGCCGTGCCCGCGTTGCCCTTCATGCAATAAAGTTTGTTTACCCTTTTACTCTTTTTAAGGGCAAGCAGAATGGCATGTTCCCTTCCGCCGTTGCCGATAACCAATACATTCATAAAAAACCCCTTATAAAGCGAGTAATAATATTTGGAATAAGTTTTTTGATCCCACCGCCACGCCCTCGCAACGCCCGTGCGTGCCACCTCCCTTTGGCAAGGGAGGCACGATTAAGGAATAGATTTCTCCACTCGCTACGCTCGGTCGAAATGACAGTAAGGTGCATTGAGGGCGCCCGAATGAGGAACAATCCCTCAGTCTTGCTGTCGCTAACGCTTTCGCAAGCCAGCGTCTCGCCGCCATCAATGTGTTTACATGGCGGCTTTGCGGTTTCCCCAAGGGAACCCTCCGCAAAGTAGCGTCGCTTGCGCTCCTCACGCGGTCACCACTCGGGCTCTTGCCTCCCTTGCCAAAGGGGGGAAGGCTTGCCTCTGGCAAGCCAAGGGGGGATTTTGCCCTCGTTCTTCTCGCCAACGGTAAGGAAAACCCGTTGGCTCGGTCACCGCTCTCACCCCTTGCCTCCCTTGCCAAAGGGGGGATAGCCCGACTTGTCGGGCAAGGGGGGATTTTTGTGCTCGCTCATCTCACTTCGGCACACACAACGGGTGTCCGTTGTGCTATGAAATGCCTCGTTCGTCTTTCCACAAGGGAGCCTATATTGTGGAAAAATTTTTCTAAAATAATTAACGTTTCAAGCAAAGTTCCCCGCAGTAAAGTTCAGCGAGCCGGCGCGAGCGTTAAAAACTTTACAAGGAATAACTTTTTGCAAAAGCAAGTTTTAAAATACTTACGCCGAAACAAGGCAAGGCGGAATTTACTTTCGCCGTTAAGCCTTGTTACGACTTACCGTAAATATCACGGCGGAAGATTTTTGCTTCAGCAAAAAGATTTCGCGTGAACTCTTTTAGTGCTTAAAGTGCCTTTCGCCGACAAATACCATGGCAATGCCCGCCCTGTTGGCTGCCTCTACAGACTCCTTGTCGCGGATGGAGCCGCCCGGCTGAATTATGGCCGTTATACCTGCGGCGGCGGCTGCCTCTACACAGTCGGAGAAGGGGAAGAACGCGTCGGACGCCATTACAGAGCCCTTTGCCTCCGCGCCTGCGTGCTCTATGGCCTGCTGTGCCGCCCATATGCGGTTGGTCTGGCCCATGCCTATGCCCGTGGTGCGGCCGGGCTTGCCTATTACTATTGCGTTGGACTTGGTGTGCTTTACCACGCGCCATGCGAACATCATGGCATCCACTTCCTCTGCGGTGGGCATACGGTCGGTCACGACGCCAAGGCCGTAAGCAGTCTTTTCCTTGCCCGTGGGGGTAGTCGTCACGGTGACTTCCGCCTTGCGGCTGAACAGGCCCATGTCTTCGCCCTTTATAAGGCACTCGTCGTACTGCTGAACGAGCAGGCCGCCGTATACCTTTTTCATGTCGCGTGCGTCGGGCGCGCGGCGGGCGGAGATATCTTCTATCTGCAGAAGGCGGATGTTCTTTTTGCCTTCGAGTATTTTAAGCGCCTCGTCCGAATATGCGGGCGCCATTACTATCTCTATGAATATCTTGTTTATCTCTTCGGCGGTCTTGGCGTCAACCGTGCCGTTTATGGCGAGTATGCCGCCGAAAACGGATACGGGGTCGGAGGTGTACGCGCGCATATATGCCTCGTATATGTCCTTACCCGTGCCCACGCCGCAGGGGTTGGCATGCTTGCAGGCGACCACCGCGGGGGTATCGCCGAACTCCTTTAAAAGTTCGAGCGCGCCGTTTGCATCGTTTATGTTGTTGTACGAAAGTTCCTTGCCCCACAGCTGTTTTGCCGCTGACAGCGAGCCCTTGCGGATGAAAGGTTCATTATAGAACACAGCCGACTGCTGGGGATTTTCGCCGTAGCGCATATCCTGCGCCTTTTCGTAGGCGAAGGTTATGGTTTCGGGGTACTGTATGCCCAGCTGCGCGGCAAGATAGTTGGAAATAAGGCTGTCGTACACGGCGGTGTGGGCGAATACCTTGTACTGAAGGTACTTTTTGGTTTCAAGCGTAACGCCGCCCGCGGCAAGCTCTTCAAGCACCTTGCCGTAGTCCTTGGGGTCGACTATTACCGCCACGTCCTGATAGTTCTTTGCCGCCGCCCTTATCATTGTGGGGCCGCCGATATCAATATTTTCGATGCACTCGGCAAAGTCTGCGCCGCGCGCAAGCGTGGCCTTGAAGGGATAGAGGTTTACCGCCACGATATCTATGGTGTTGATGCCCAGCTGTTCAAGCTGCTTCATGTGCTCGGGATTGGAGCGCATTGCAAGCAGGCCGGCGTGCACGTTGGGGTGCAGCGTTTTTACCCTGCCGTCGAGACATTCGGGGAAGCCTGTAATTTCGGATATGCCTATTACCTTTAAGCCTGCCTCTTTGAGCGCCTTTGCGGTGCCGCCGGTGGAAATAATTTCAAAGCCGTAATTTATAAGCCCTTTGCAGAAATCTACTACGCCCGTCTTGTCGGATACGCTCACGAGCGCCCTTTTTTTCATCTCCATTATGTAAACCTCGCTGAAATATTTTTTACTGTTGTATGTGCACGCCGCATTGCGCGCCGCCATAGTACCCGCCGCTTTTTATCTGCGGCCCGCCGCAAAAGCTGCGGCGCATTACTCTTTTTATTACTCTTTTATTGTAACGCTGCGGCCGTTTTTTATTATTTTGCCTTCGCACAGTTTTTTAACGCAGAAGGGCAAAAGCTCGTGCTCGACCTCCAATATGCGCGCCTGAAGGCTTTCGGGCGTGTCGCCCTCTTCCACGGGAACTGCGCGCTGGGCGATTATGGCGCCGCCATCGGGCACTTCGTTTACAAAGTGCACGGTGCAGCCCGATATTTTTGCGCCGTAGTCCAGCGCCGCCTTATGCACGCGCAGCCCGTAAAAGCCGCCGCCGCAGAAGGCGGGTATAAGCGAAGGGTGAATGTTTATAATTCTGTCTTCAAACTTTTTTATAAAACTTTCGGGTATTATTTTCAGCCAGCCGGCGAGCACTATGTAGTCCACCTTCAGCTCTTCAAGCAGCGCCGAAAGGCGGGAATACAGCTCCTCTATGTCGGGGTAGTCCTTTTTGGAAAAGACTTCGGCGCGGATGCCGTGCTTTTTTGCGCGGTCTATGGCGCCTATGCCCGCCTTAGAGGCTACCAGCAATGAAATCTGACAGAAATTATCGCGCTCGTTGGCGTCTATCACCGACTGGAAATCGGTGCCCCCGCCCGAGGCGAATACGGCTATGCGCTTCATTTTATAAGTTTGACCCCGCTGCCCTTTACCGTTTTGCCTATAACGCAGCAATCTTCGCCTGCGGCCTTTAACACGGCGAGCGTCTTTTCCACGTCGCGCTTGGAAACGCACACCACCATGCCTATGCCCATGTTGAAGGTGTTGTATATCTGCTCGTCGGAGATCTCTGCCATCTCCTGCATGATCTTGAAGACGGCGGGCACATCGTAAGAGCGCTGCCATATTTCGCAGCCGACGCCCTCGGGGAAGATCCTGGGGATATTTTCTATAAAACCGCCGCCCGTGATGTGCGCAATACCCTTTACCTTTACCTTTTCTATAAGGTTGAGTATTGAGCGCACGTATATGCGCGTGGGCATGAGGAGCACGTCCAGAAGGCTGGCGCCAAGGCGGGGATCGTACTTTTCAAGCTTTGCCCTGTCTTCGCCGAAGAGCTTGCGCACCAGCGAATATCCGTTGGAGTGTATGCCGCTGGACTTGAGGCCGATGAGCATGTCGCCCGGCTTTATCTTTTTGCCGTTGATTATCTTCTTTTTATCCACCACGCCCACGGCAAAGCCAGCGATATCGTATTCGCCGTCGGCATAGAAGCCGGGCATTTCGGCAGTTTCGCCGCCGATGAGCGCCGCGCCCGCCTGCCTGCAGCCTTCGGACACGCCCTTTACGACGGTTGCCACCGTTTCGGGCGAGAGCTTGCCCGTGGCGAAGTAATCGAGGAAAAACAGGGGCTTTGCACCCTGGCAGACAATATCGTTGACGCACATGGCAACGGCGTCTATGCCGATGGTGTTGTGTTTGTTTGCAACGAACGCATATTTGAGCTTGGTGCCCACGCCGTCTGTACCTGCCACGAGCACGGGATTTTTAACGGTTTTATCCATTTCGAAGAAGCCGCCGAAAGAGCCTATGTCGCCCAGAACGCCCGCGGTATACGTGGACTGCACGTATTGCTTCATCAGCTTTACCGCCTGGTATCCCCTTTCAACGTCTACGCCGCTGTCCTTATAAGATATTGCCATAAAAGTTTTTAACCTCGCTATAAAATTTGATTTAAATGTTTTACGGCGCAAAAGCGATGCGCCGATATATGCATGATTTTTGCGGCAGAGCCGCACGGGACTGCAATTGCCCCATATATATGCCGCAACTAAAAGATGTGCGGCCGATGAAAGCGCGCAGATAAACTGCGGTTGCGCCCGCCTTATTCCAGCCTGAGCTTATCGGTTTCGAACCCTTCGGGCGGGTAGGGGTATTCGCCCGTAAAGCAGCCGAGGCAGAAGTTGAGATTACATGCCTTGCACGATTGGACGAGGTGCTCCACCGAAAGGTAGCGCACGCTGTCGGCGCCGATGAGCTTGGCTATCTGCTCTTCGGTGCGGTTTGCGCCCACAAGCTGCGAATACGTCTGAAAGTCTATGCCCAGGTGGCAGGGGTGTTTGATTATGGGCGAGCACACGCGCACGTGCACTTCTTTGGCGCCCGCCTCGCGCAGCATGCGCACTATTTTGCGCATAGTGGTGCCGCGCACTATTGAATCGTCTATTATTATAAGCCTTTTGCCGCGTATGTTTGCGCGCAGGGCATTCATTTTTACGGCAAGCGCGTTTTCGCGCTGGCGCTGGTCGGGCTGAATGAAAGTTCTGCCCACATACCTGTTCTTTGCCAGCGCCTCGGCAAACGGTATGCCGCTGGCCTCCGCATAGGCGCGTGCCGCAACGTTTGCGCTGTCGGGCACGCCCGCCACTATATCTGCCTCTACGCCGCAGTGCTCTGCAAGCAGCCTGCCCGCTTCGGCGCGGGCGGCGTATACGCTGCAGCCGTCTATCACAGAATCGGGGCGGGCAAAGTACACATACTCGAAAATGCACATCCTGCTCTGCGGTATGCGCTCCATCATGTGCGAAGTTATGCCCTCGGAGTCTATCACCACTATTTCGCCCGGCTTTACGTCGCGCACAAAGTTTGCGCCCACCGCGTCAAGCGCGCAGCTTTCGCTTGCCACCACTATGTCGTCGTCCACCGTGCCTATGCACAGCGGGCGGATGCCGTAGGGATCGCGCACGGCGATGAGCTTATCGGTCGTCATTATTACCAGCGCATAGGCGCCCTCGAAGCGGGGGCAGGCGCGCATTACGCCCTTTAAAATGTCGCCGTCGGACAGGCTGTTTATGAGCACAGCCATTACCTCGGAGTCGATACTCGTCTGGAACACGGCGTTGTTTTTTATAAGCTCTTCGCGCAGGCGGGCGGTGTTAACGAGATTGCCGTTGTGCGCCAGCGCCATTTTGCCGCACTTGCCCGTGAAAACTACGGGCTGGGCGTTTAAAAGCTGGCTTGCGCCCGTGGTGGAATAGCGGACATGGCCTATTGCTATGTCGCCTTCGGGCAGGTCGTCAAGCTTGCCGCCCGAAAACACGTCGGGCACAAGGCCCATGCCCTTGTAATACATTATTTTATCGGCATAGGCAACAGCTATGCCGGCGCTCTCCTGTCCCCTGTGCTGAAGGGCGAAAAGCCCGTAGTAGACAGTGTGCGCCACGGTGCGGTTTTCGGAGGAATATACACCGAATACGCCGCACTCTTCATGGATTTCGTCCTGAATTTCGTCCATTGCTTCTCCCGCCGCAGCTGCGGCCGATCATTCCTTGCCCGTCCAACAATATGTGCACAGTTTGCAGGGCTCTATGCCTATGGCCTGTATAAGGCCATCTATAGACTGAAACTCCAGAGATTCAAAGCCGAATTTTTCGCAGATGGTAGTGCGCATCTTTCTGCCGCGCTCGGTATTCGAGTCGCTGTACTCTTCAAGATGCTTTACGGCGTCCTCACCCTCCAGCTCGAACATAACGCGGCGGGTGATAAGATCCATATCGCCCGAAGAGCGCGAAAAGTTGAGGTATTTGCAGCCGTACATTATGGGAGGGCAGGCAGAGCGCATGTGCACCGCCTTTGCCCCGTGGGAGTATAAAAAGTCGACCGTCTCTTTAAGTTGCGTGCCGCGCACTATGGAATCGTCCACAAGAAGCAGGCGCTTGCCCTCTATGAGTTCGTGCACGGGGATGAGCTTCATTTTTGCTATCTTGTTGCGCTCGGCCTGGTTTACGGGCATAAAGCTGCGCGCCCACGTGGGGGTGTATTTTATGTAGGGGCGGGCAAAGGGCACCTTGCAGGCGTTTGCATAGCCTATCGCGTGGGGAGTGCCCGAATCGGGTACGCCGCCCACATAGTCTATGCCGTGCACGTCGTGCGTCTTTGCATCGTTCCCCGCAAATATTTCGCCGTTTTTGTAGCGCATCATCTCTACGTTTACCCCCTCGTAAGAGGAAGTGGGATATCCGTAGTAAGACCACAGAAAGGCGCATATGCGCATCTTCTGCCCGGCGGGGGCAAGCTGCGTTACGCCGTCGGCGGAAATTTCAACTATTTCGCCGGGGCCGAGCTCCTTATAGTCGGCATAGCCCAGCTTGCGGTAGGCAAAGTCTTCAAAGGACACGCAGAAGCCGTCCTCCCCCCTGCCTATCTTTACGGGCAGCCTGCCGAGCTTGTCCCTTGCTGCGATCAGCGTGCCGCGGTCGGTGAGAAGAAGTATTGAGGCCGTTCCGTCTATGCAGTCCTGCGCGTAGCGTATGCCCTCTACATAAGAACTTTTGCTGTTTATGAGGGCGGCGACAAGCTCGTTGGAGTTTACCTTGCTGCCCGTCATGCCGTCGAAGTACCCGCCGCCCGAAAGCACCTTTTGCATGAGCGCTTCGGCATTGTTGATTATGCCTATGGTGCTTATGGCGTATTTTCCTATCTTCGACACCATCAGAAGGGGCTGCGGGTCGGTGTCGCTTATGCAGCCGATGGCGGCGTTGCCGCGCATATCCGAAAGGACGCGCTCGAACTTAGTTCTGAAGGGTGAATTTTCGATATTGTGTATCTCGCGCTGAAGGCCGATGGCAGCGTCGTATGCCGCCATGCCTCCGCGTTTTGTGCCCAGATGCGAATGATAGTCAGTGCCTATGAACGTATCGAACACGGCGCTGCTCTTTTTGACCGAACCGAAAAAACCGCCCATTCAGCTTATTCTCCGGTGAGGCGCTTGAACACTTCCTGATAGGCGTCTTCCACGCCGCCGAGGTCGCGGCGGAACCTGTCCTTATCAAGCGAAACGTGCTTTTCGGTATCCCAGCTGCCTGCCTCCCAGAAGCGGCAGGTATCGGGCGAGATCTCGTCGGCGAGGATCACTTCGCCGTGGAACCTGCCGAACTCAAGCTTGAAGTCGATGAGGTCTATGTTGAGGTGTTTGAAGAACTCTATGAGAAGGTCGTTTACCTTGAAAGCAAGTTCCTTTATCCTTGCTATCTCCTTTTCGGTGGCAAGGTTTAAGGCAAGCGCATGGTAGTCGTTGATGAGGGGATCGTCCAGCTCGTCGCACTTGTAAGAGAATTCTATGGTGGGTATGGAGAGTTTTGTGCCCTCCTTTACGCCGTAACGCTTTGAAAAGCTGCCTGCGGCAACGTTCCTTATTATTACTTCAAGGGGAACGATCTGCACCTTTTTAACAACGGTGTCCCTGTCTGAAAGCTGCTCTACAAAGTGGGTGGGAACGCCCTTCTTTTCAAGCATGGCCATGAGCATGTTGCTCATCTTGTTGTTGATCACGCCCTTGCCGACAATGGTGCCCCTCTTCTGGCCGTTGAAGGCCGTGGCGTCGTCTTTGTAAGACACGATAACGTAGTCGGGGTTGTTGGTGGCGTAGACCTTTTTGGCCTTGCCTTCGTAAAGCTGCTGCATTCTTTCAAGCTGTTCCATAATAAATATTTCTCCTTAAATGCGCGCCTCGGTTTTCGCCTCCGCGCGAAAAATTTTTTATTTTAAGTATAAAATTTATATCCGTTTAATTGTTTGCGTGCCCTTATACCGTCGCCTGCGGCTCCTTACGACCGAGCGGAAACATGCCGCCTGTCATTTCGACCGTAGCGAACGAAGTGAGCAAAGCGGAGAAATCTCAAAAAATCCTTCCGTCACGCTGCGCGCGCCAGCTCCCTTAGTAAAGGAGGCCATATTGCGGCAAAGATTTCTCCATGCGTCCGCTACGCTTACTTAGTTTGCGGTTTCCCAAAGGGAACCCTCCGCAAAGTAGCGTCGCTCACGCTCCTCACGCGAAATGACGATAAAACTATCAGGCGCCTTTGCAAACTTACGTTTCCAAAGCCAAAGGGCGGCCCGCTTTTATTGCGGCAAAATAACTTAAATACCCGCAAACACGTAAAGCATTGCGGGTAGTTTTTTAAAGCTCCTTAAGCTCCTGCTGCAGGGCGGCGTCGTCTGCGGCTATCTTGTTTGCCATGTTTGCCTTGTATGCAGCAAGCTTTTCGGCTATTTCAGGGTATTTTATGCCCAGTATCTGCAGCGCGAGCAGGCCGGCGTTTTCGCCGCCGTTCACGCCGACGGTGGCAACGGGTATGCCCGAGGGCATCTGCACTATGGACAGAAGGCTGTCGAGCCCGCCCATCATATCCGTCTTTACGGGCAGGCCGATGACGGGCAGCGTAGTGTACGCGGCTATAACGCCGCCGAGGTGTGCGGCCTTGCCTGCGGCGCAGATGATGGCCTCGAACCCGCTATCCTTTGCAGACGCGGCGAAGGCGTGCGCCTCGTCCGGGGTGCGGTGTGCGGAAATAACGCGCACCTCTGCCTGTACGCCGAAATCTTTAAGCACCTTTACGGCGGGCTTTACCACCGCAAAGTCTGACTTGGAACCCATTATAACGGCAACTTTTGCCATAAAATAACCCTCCTGCCGAGTATATTGCCGCAATTGCGGCATACTTTTATTATGATACTGCTTTATGTAGTTGTTATAGTGTATATTCTTGCCGTAAACTTCTACGCGGTAATGCTTATAAAGGCGCAACGCGACGAAGATGGCGAGGGCGACGGGGCGCGCCGCGGCGACGGCAAACTGATACTCACCGCGCTGATGGGCGGAGCCATAGGCATTTACTGCGCCATGTTTGCCATGCGCTACAGGCTTAAGAACCTGCTGTTCATGGTGCTTATGCCCGTTATCGCCGTGCTGAACGTATACTTTTTTTATATAACGTTCCGTTCTGGCCTGCCCCTTTTAATAGCGGCTTAAGGCAAAGGCAGCTGCCGTAAAAACTGCGGGCAAAAAAACATACACCCCATTGTGAATACACATGAATTATAACATAAACCGCGCGCAAAATAAAACCTTTTGAAAGGGCTTTTTTTACAAATTTTTCAAAATTATGGCAGCTGAACGAAAGCGGCGGAACAAAACCTTCCGCCGCTTTAAAAACGCACACTTTTTTGTAACAAACTAACACCGCGCAGGGCGCACGAATTGTGCGCGGGAAAAGTAAAAGTCACTCCGAAACGAGGGCAGAGATAAGCTCGCCGCGCAGCGCCTGGCGGGCAAACAGGTCGGCAACAGGTTCGCCCTCTGGCGAAAGGCGCCTTACCACCCTGCCGCCGCGCAGTATGGCTATATCGTTTGCCAGCATCAGCGCCTCGTCCACGTCGTGCGTGACGAACACCGCCGTGCGGCCGTCCGATCTGCGTATATCGAGAAAGAGCTGCGCCATTTTTATTTTGAGCGCGAGGTCGAGCGAGGAAAACGGCTCGTCGAGCAGCATCAGCCGCGAGGGGTACAGAAAGGCGCGGGCTATTGCCACGCGCTGCGCCTGCCCGCCCGAAAGCCTACGCGGGTAGCTGTTTTCCCTGCCTTCAAGCCCCACGCGGGCGAGCATTGAGCGTATGGCGGCGCGGTCTTTGCACACAAGCGAAAGGTTGCCGAATACGGTGAGCGAGGGCACAAGGCGGGGCTGCTGGAAGATATACGAACATGTGAGCGAGGGCGAACTGGTGCCGCTGTACGGCGTAAGGCCTGCCAGCATATTCAAAAGGGTGGTCTTGCCGCTGCCGCTTTCGCCGAGTATGCAGGTTATTTTGCCCTCCTCTATGGCAAAGTCGAAATTTTCGTATACGGTCACGCCGCCGTATTTTTTTGTTATGTTTTTAAGCTCTATCATCGCCCGCCCCTCCTTCGGCTGAACGCCATGTTAAGGCAGTAAGTGAGAAGTTCGAAAACCAGTCCCGTAACAATACAAACTATTGTCAGTGCCGCAAAACGAGGCATTTCGGCGTACAGCCTTGCCTGCTGCATTATGCCGCCGAGGCTGTTAAGCGTATACGAGAGAACCTCTGCCGAAACCATTATTTTTATTCCCAGCGAAAGTCCTGCGCCGATCTGGGCGCCTACCTCTGACCCGACAGACGGAAGAATGATTTTTGTGAGTTTTTCGCGCGGGGAAACGCGGTACACCTGCGCCATCTGCAAAAGCCCGGGGTCGACCCCGTCTATTGCCGCCACAAATTGCGAATATACCATAGGAAAGAGCACAAGCGCGGTGACAATGGCAGGCGCGACGCGCGGATTTGTCCATATAAGCAACATAAGCGTTATAGCCATTGTAGGCAAAGTTCGCAGAATGGAGATAATGAATGCGAATACCGTTCTGAACGGACGGCACACCGCGGAAACGGAAGCCAGCGCCGCCGCAAGCACAAAGGAGACAGCGAACGATATCAGAGTGCGCAGAAACGTGTTGCCAAAGGCCGAGTAGAACGAACTTTGCGTGAACAGTTCGGCAAACGCGGCAAAAGTAGACCCGATATCCGGGACGACATAGTCGTTTTTAACGCATGCATACGCTATCAGCCATACTATAAAAATTATTACAATTGCTACCGCCGCCCATGCAATGTTCAGAAGGGTAGCCCTTTTAAAATTTTTCACTTTTATCTTTTATTATTGCAACGTTTCAAAGGCAACGTCGTATTTATTGAGTATTATTTTAAGCGTAAGGCCGGGGACGTTGGCAAGATTGATGACGCCTATTTTTTTGCCGGCGAGCGACGAAACGTTTTGCTCCGTTATGCTCTCCCCGTCCTCGGTGAGAAGGTAAAGATTGCCGTTTGTCACAGTGCCTAGCATTTTATACTTTTCGCCGCTGCCGAGCAGCTTGCTGGCCGCATTTACGGGCAGAACGCATATATCCGCCGCAGGATCTGCGCCGTTGACCTGGGCGCCTATAGTATCTGCGGGCACAACGTTGTATTCCACGCTCGTCTGTCCGAATTGGTTTTCTTCGTTCATGAGCTTTGCAAGAGCGAGCGCGGGCGCGCCGTCGGGCATATATACGCTTATTTCAGAGGGTTGAGAAGCCGTGCCGAGCGTTCCGCAAAAGAACGAATCTGTAATCGTGCCCACCGAAGAAGGGTCTACTTCTGCCATTTCTTCAATAAAGTCGTTGACCCTTTGCTTATCCTGCGCGGCGGAAACAAAGTTTATGCCGCAGTTTGCTATGACAGTCGCGTTCAGATTTTTTTCAGTGAAAGTAGGCGTTGTGTCGGCGGGAAGGTGCGAGGCAACTGTATCTATTATAGTCTTTGCCGTGGCTGTTGCAAGCCAGCTTGCGTTTTCCTCTACCTCTGCAATAAAAGCCGAAAGAAAAGCAGGATTGCTTTCAACAAGTTCGTTTTTAGCTACAAGCACAGCCTGCGGATACCCGCCTTCCGCCCCGTAAAGCTCCTGAAGGTCGCCGGCAAATTTAAGTCCCGTGGCGTTGGCACGGGTAGTTGCAGCGGGTTCTGCCGCCACAAAATAATCGGCGTCGATTCCGGGCGCGCCGACATCTGTTGCGGCTACGGAAAACAATTTGACCGATTCAGGGTTTGCATCAGCGCCGTCGCCGCAGGCGAGCATTGTTGCGCACATGACCGCGGCAGTTGCGGCGCATGCCGCGGCCGCTATAACTCTTTTAAAATTTTTCATATATATCTCCTTTTTAAACAAAAATATTATGCGTTGTTTAGGGCATATGTGCGGGTAAATTGCGGCAAAACGCACCGCAGGCACACCGCGCGCCGTTTAAATTTTTGCCATTAAAGTCTTTGCAGAAACGCCGCTTAAGCTGCCTATTTTGCCCGTGAGCGAGTTGAGCACCTCCGCGGGGGCGTCGGCGATTACGCACATGACCGATATGTGCTTCTGTTTGTACGGCACGCCCATGCGGCCGACTATGTAGTCGCCGTATTCAGAAAGAAGCGCGTTTATTTGCGCGGCGGAGGAACGATCCTCCACTATTATGCTGATTATTGCCACTCTGTTTTCAGACATAAAAAACTCCCCGCCTGAAAAAAGCGGGGAAAACGGAAACGCCCTGCCGCGCGCGGCGCGGCAGAAACTTAAAACACCTATTCACCCCTTTGCAGTCAGGCAACGCCTTTCCGTTCAGGCAATGGTTATTATATCACCAACGCGCAAAATTGACAAGCAAATGAATAACCGTTGTTAATTTTAACATACTGCTTTTATGAAAAAGTTTTTATATACGTTTATTGCAGTGGCCGCGGCTGCGTGCTGCACGTGCGCGGCGGGCTGTTCAAAGGGCAATACGGGCGGCGGAAACAGGGCCGACGTCGGCGCGGAAATGCGCGCGGAATACAATGATGAGGAACGCGACCGCCCCGACTGCGCGCCCGAAGGCGAAGATGACGGGCATGGCGGACAGGCGGACGGAAGATTTGAATTCGACGGCAAAAACGGCATGCCGAACAGAAGAAGGCGCTTTAAATTTTTGCCGCCCGACTTTAAGACAGGCGGGTTCAGGCCCGGGGAAAAGGACGATGGCAGCGCTGAAGATACAGAAAGCGAAAACGACGCGGACGGGCAACCGGATGGCGCCGAAGAACAGAAAGGCGGCCCCGACGGCAGATATGACAGAGCACCGAAGGACGGCAGGCGAATAAAAAGGCGCCGCAAGCCTCACTTTGAGGGGCACGGCGGCGGCAAAAAAATTCAGCCGCAGGCGTAGGCATTAAAAAGCAATTTTTCGCCTGCGCCAATTGCGCTATTTTATTGCAAACACAAATTACGTCATTTCGAGCGGAGGCGACAGCCGAAGTCGCGCGAGGAGGTGTAGCCGACGACACTCTGCCGAAGGGTTCCCTATGGGAAGCGGCAGATAAATCTCAAGGCCGACAAATGGAGAGCAAAGAGATTTCTCCGCTCCGCACACATTCGTGTGCTTCGGTCGAAATGACAACAGGCACTTACGTTAATACAGGCACTTACGTTAATATTATAATACCCTATTAGCTAAAACAACCAAATGCCTCCCATAAAGCGCAATTCCCATAGGGAATAAAATCAAAATAAAATTCATAAAGGAATTGCACTTTCAAGCGAGAAAAAGAGCGATCTTTCGGAAACGATAGATTGCTTTTTTTGTGAGAGATTTTCAAAAATTCTAAATGCAACTCGTTATTTTAATAAGTTGCAAAATTTGCTTGACAATTTTATATAAAATCGCATATAATAACATAGACAATAATCAATGTGAGGGCGCACTATGGAGTTTGCCGATTATATTGAAATACTGAAAGCGTTGGGCGAGAGTACGCGCTTGCATATTTTTGAAATGTTGCGCAATGGTACACTTTGCGGGTGTAAAATTCTTGAACAACTCAATATTACGCAACCTACTCTTTCGCACCATATGAAAGTGTTATGCGACTGCGGTCTTGTAAAAGCAGAAAAAGACTGGAAATGGACATATTACACGATTGACTGCGAAAAGTTGCAGGGCTTGCTTTCCTTTTTAGGCGATACAAAATGTATGCGAGAAAAAAGATAGTCCGAAAAAATTTTTGTCTTTCATATAGATAATTGTCAATATTATAGGAGGATTTATGGAAGAAAACGAAAAGATTTTATCAAAACACAACGAAATAGAAAACGCAAGCAAGCAATCATGGTTTAAGCGTCATAAAAAATTACTGATTTTCTTTGGTGTACTTATCGGCATAGGACTTGCAATCGGAATTGCCGCTATTATCGACGGGGTTCACGGTATTGAAGTTTTAG
>ERZ1090869.134-NODE-134-length-40927-cov-6.635496_pt1 | contig 40927 bp, 33 predicted proteins | sample MGYA00478474_ERZ1090869 | MGnify/ENA primary metagenome ERZ1090869 (study PRJEB33644, sample SAMEA5815748) | chicken gut metagenome | biome: Chicken; feature: Gastrointestinal Tract; material: Caecum | place: Ireland | collected 2019-01-01 | study: A study of the... | reverse complement strand
AGTAAAAAGCAGACCCGGGATTTTCCAGATCTGCTTTTTTTACTGTATGATCCTGAACGGATATTTTTACGGAAGGTTAAAAATCAACCTCTGTTCCATAATATGTACATGTGAGAAGCTTCTCCATTGCCGCAGGATCGATCTGACGAGGATTGGATCCTGTGCAGGCATCACCGACTGCCAGTTCTGCGATTTTAGCAACTTTCTCTTTGAACTCGTTTTCATCGATTCCAAAATCTTTCAGAGTTCTCGGAATGTTCAGCTTCACATTGAACTCATTGATCTTCTCTCTTAAGCTGTTGATCAGCGCCTTCTCAGATGTTCCGTCAAGTCCCATCCTGCGGGCGATCTCAGCATAACGGCTGGCAGCTGTCGGATCTTTTGCATTGTATGCGATTACATACGGAAGATAAATTGCGTTTGCACATCCGTGCGGAATATGTCCCGTAGAGAATGCAGCGCCTGTCTTGTGGGCCATAGAGTGTACGATTCCCAGCAGAGCGTTGGAGAACGCCATTCCCGCAAGGCACTGTGCATAATGCATCTGCTCTCTCGCTTCCATATTGCAGTTGTAAGACGCCGGAAGATAATCCAGAACCATCTCGATCGCCTGCAGTGCAAGAGGATCTGTAAACGGTCCGTGCAGAGTAGATACATATGCCTCAATGGCATGTGTCAGCGCGTCCATTCCTGTGTAAGCAACCTGTTTTACAGGAAGCCCTGAAACAAGATCCGGATCCACGATCGCCACATCCGGCGTAATATTAAAGTCAGCCAGCGGATATTTTACACCTGTCTGATAATTTGTGATAACTGAGAACGCAGTAACCTCTGTTGCAGTTCCTGATGTTGACGGGATTGCAGCAAATTTTGCTTTTGTTCTGAGTTCCGGGAAATTAAACGGTGTACAGAGATCCTCAAAAGAAGTCTCGGGATACTCGTAAAACGCCCACATGGCCTTTGCAGCGTCGATCGGTGAGCCTCCGCCCATGGATACGATCCAGTCAGGCTCGAAAGCACGCATCGCCTCTGCGCCCTTCATAACTGTCTCAACAGACGGATCCGGTTCAACGCCTTCGAAAACCTGCACTTCCATGCCAGCTTCCTTCAGGTAATTTACAGCCCTGTCAAGAAACCCCTGGCGCTTCATGGAACCGCCTCCGACAACGAGTATTGCCTTTTTGCCCTTTAAATTTTTCAGTTCTTCCAGACTGCCTTTTCCGTGATAAATATCACGCGGCAAACAAAATCTGCTCATGTTCAGCATCTCCTTTTTTGTTATTTATCTAACATGGATATTATACTGCTTTACATGGCAAAATGCAACCTGGGTTCTGTAAACAATTTGATAAATCTTTTCAAAATCATTCTGATCTTGTTATATAATTTCTTGTCGTGACATCCGTTGCCTTTCCATTGCTGTTATTGATCAGGACCGCATTAAAAATGATCTGCTGATTTGCCGGCATATCGACCGGTCCGGTATATCTGCTGGATTCGCTGGTCGGGGTGGTTCCGTCCATCGTATAATAAGCAGTATATCCGTCCGGGACCGTGATCGTGATCTGGGTCGGCTCCGTATACTGACCGGTAGCCGGATTCACTGCCGGAGCGCTGGCGATCGGAAATTCAATCGTATATTTGGCAGAAGATACCACGCTCGGTATGTCCTTATCATTCACTGCGATCGCTCTGATCTCCACCTCACCCTCGTCCTGGAGAAGAACCGGCTCCTGATATTTTGTGCTGGATGTCGTAGGATCGGTGCCGTCGGTCGTATAATAGATCGTTCCTCCTGTCGGCGAACTGATCCTCACCTCCTGCACTTCCTCATACGTCCCGCCTTCCAGACTGAACACTGGCGCAGAAGACACATACTCTGAAACAGCGTTCAGGACAGACTCTGATTCACAATCCTCCAGCAGAGGAGAAATCTTTTCCGGCTGCTCCGTCTCCATATAAAAGTCGATCACAGCCTGATAAAGACCCTCATTTGTGGGCTGTGTCTCCAGCGCTGTCAAAAATACCGATTCTGCAGCGTCCAGATCATTCTGTTCAATATAGATCTCTGAGAGGCCTGTATAAGCTTCAGCCCTCGATTCATCCTTTACAATGGCACGGTTAAAATAATTTTCCGCCTCTGCATAATCACCGGACTGAAGGGCATTATATCCTTTTTTCATAACCCCGGTATAAGAGTTCTGATATACAACGTATATACCCAGACCGATCAGGACAAGGAGCAGGAACAATGTGATCAGAAGATTGCGCCTGCGTTTTTTTGCCGCTTCTCTCTTTCTGATCTGCTGCTGTCTCCTTCTCTCGTCTCTGGAGCGTAGATTCTGGTCTCTGCTCTGGCGCACACTGCCGGTATTGCGGATGCTTCCTGTACTGCGGATGTTCCCTGTGCCGCGCACGCCGCCTGTTCTGCGCGGAGCGTCCTCCGTATTGCGCATGCCGCCCGTTCTGCGACCCATATTTCCTGTACTGCGGACGTTTCTTTGTGCACCTTCACCCGGGCGGCGCATTCTTTCTCTTCGCTCTTCCCTGAGACGGTCCAGTTCCCCCTGGCTCAGCACACGGGTGGAATTGATGTTTTGAGTCAGATCCGCTCTTCTGTTATATCTTCGGACATCACTGGAACTGATCTGCCGGGTCGCCCCTTCTACAGAGCCCTTGACCTCTCTGGCAAGAACATCCTCCAGCGGATTATAATCCGGCACGATCTGCACTTCTGCTCCACATTCAGGACAGATCATCCGATCATCCGGAATATTTGCTCCGCAGTGCATACATCTCATTGTGATCCCTCCCGGCCGCGCACACTTTCCACACAGTTATTCATCAGCATAGCGATCGTCATAGGCCCTACTCCTCCCGGAACCGGAGTAATAGCAGATGCCACAGGCTCCACACTGTCAAAATCAACATCTCCGCAAAGGTGATTGTTCTCATCTCTGTGTATGCCGACGTCTATAACAGCTGCGCCCTTTTTTACATATTCAGCAGTAATAAACTGCTTTTTTCCGATCGCTACGATCAGAATATCGGCTCTTTTTGTAACTTCCCGCAGGTCTTTTGTCCTGGAGTGGGTCACCGTCACCGTTCCGTTCTCGCGCAAAAGCAGCGCCGCCATAGGTTTTCCTACGATATTGCTCCTCCCGACTATCACGCATTCTCTGCCTTCTATCTGAACGCCGGAGCGTTTCAGAAGCTGGATAATGCCTGCAGGCGTACAGGACTGAAACCCTTTCTCTCCCAGCCAGAGTCTTCCCACACTGACCGGATGGAATCCATCCACATCTTTATCAGGAGATATAGTCCTGATAATCCGGTCTTCATTAATGTGAGCCGGCAGAGGAAGCTGAACGAGGATCCCGTTTACGCTTTCGTCCTCATTCAGTGACTCTACCAGATTGACAAGCTCCTCCTCCCCTGTGTCTTCGGGAAGTTCATATGACCTGGAGTCGATCCCGATATACGCACAGGCTTTTTTCTTATTATTCACATAAACCGAGGACGCAGGATCACTTCCGACCTGGATCACAGCCAGACATATTTGTACGCCCTGCTCTTTCAGACCGCTTACTTCTTCCTTCAGTTCATCCTTGATCTGTTTTGAAATCTCTTTTCCATTAATTAACCGTGCCATTGCTTTCTCCTTAAGTTCTCCTGGGCCAGCGTGCTGTATCACCTGCATTTTACAGGGTGGCTTTCCTGAAAGGGAATGAGCCAGCACACTAGAACAATCCTGTTATTTTCCCGTCTTCAGTAACATCTATTCCATTTGCAGCCGGAACCCGCGGAAGGCCGGGCATTGTCATTACCGCTCCGGTCAGAGCGACAACAAATCCCGCGCCCGCGCTTACATAGGCTTCGCGCACATGGATGTCAAAACCGGACGGACGTCCCAGCTTCCGGGCGTCGTCAGAAAGAGAATACTGATTCTTTGCCATGCAGACAGGAAATCTGGAAAATCCCAGCTCCGCTATTTTGGCCAGCTGCCGCTTCGCTGCAGGCTCATAGACTACGCCGTCTGCTCCATAGATTTCCTTTGCAATACATTCTATTTTATCTTCCAGGCTGAGGCTGTCGTCATAGAGGGGATGGAAATGGCTCTCGCGGGTTTCCAGCGTATCCAGAACTTCCCTTGCAAGCTCGATCCCTCCTTCTCCTCCCTTTTCCCATACTCGTGAAAGGGCGAAGCGGCATCCTCTCTCCTCGCAGAACCTGCGGATAAATTCATTTTCTGCGTCAGTGTCTGTAATAAAAGAATTGAGCGTTACGATCACAGGCACGCCGTATTTCTGTATATTCTCAATATGTTTCTCCAGATTGACGATTCCTTTTGCCAGTGCATCCAGATTTTCTTCTCCCAGCTGTTCTTTCGCAACTCCACCATTATACTTCAAAGCCCGTACAGTTGCAACCAAAACAACCGCATCCGGCTGCAGGCCGGCCAGCCGGCACTTAATATCAAAAAATTTCTCTGCGCCCAGATCTGCTCCGAATCCTGCCTCTGTTATCGTGATATCGCTCATTTTCAGAGCCATTTTTGTAGCGCGCACACTGTTGCATCCATGGGCGATATTTGCAAAAGGCCCTCCGTGCACCAGCGCCGGGGTATGCTCAAGAGTCTGGATAAGATTCGGCTTCACCGCATCCTTCAGAAGCGCGGCCATAGCTCCGGTTGCATTCAGATCATCCGCTGTTACGGGCTCTCCGTCAAAATTGTAGGCCACGATAATCCTGCCCAGTCTCTTTTTCAGATCTGTCAGATTCTCAGCCAGGCACAGGATCGCCATAATTTCAGAAGCCACTGTGATCACAAAATGATCTTCTCTTACCATGCCGTCCATTTTATTTCCCAGTCCTACCACAATGTTGCGCAGCACTCTGTCATTCATATCCAGGCATCTCTTCCACACGACCTGCCGTGGGTCGATCCTGAGCGGATTTCCCTGCTGGATATGGTTGTCCAGCATTGCCGCCAGGAGGTTGTTTGCTGATGTGATCGCATGAAAATCGCCTGTAAAGTGGAGATTCAGATCTTCCATCGGAACGACCTGCGCATATCCGCCTCCGGCCGCTCCGCCTTTTATGCCAAAGCATGGTCCCAGCGACGGTTCCCTGAGTGCGATCAGCGTTTTCTTCCCAAGCCTGGTCATGGCATCTCCCAGGCCCACTGTGGTGGTCGTCTTTCCCTCTCCTGCCGGGGTGGGATTGATGGCCGTTACAAGTACCAGCCGGCCATTTTCATTATCTTTGATCCGCTCCCACAGCTCATCCGAAAGTTTCGCTTTGTATTTGCCGTAATATTCCAGCTCGTTCTCAGAAACTCCGATACGCCCGGCAACTTTTCCGATGGGTTCCATCTGCGCTTCCTGCGCGATCTGTATATCTGTTTTCATGTTTCTCCTCCTTATCCCCGGTCTGTATTTCTGTTTGTCAGATACTCTTCAAATTCTTCTTTTGTCATCAGGACCTTGCGTGGCTTTGTTCCCTCTTCCGGCCCTACGACCCCTGCCTCTGCGAGCTGATCCATAATCCTCGCCGCCCGGTTAAATCCGATCTTGAACATACGCTGCAGCATTCCGATGGAAGCCTTTTCCTTGTCAATGATCAGCTTCCCTGCCTCTGCAAAATATGTATCGTGATCTTCCCCGTTCTCCGGCCCTTTGCTTTCTTCCTGGATCAGCGTGCCTGAATTCATATGCTCTTCCAGTTCATCATTGTAGGCGGCGTTCTCATTGTTGCTGATCAGATAATCAACCACATCCTGCACTTCCCGGTCTGATACGAATGATCCCTGGACACGCACCGGCTTTGGATATCCTGACGGATAGAAAAGCATATCTCCCTTTCCCAGCAGCTTTTCTGCCCCGTTCATATCAATAATGGTCCTGGAGTCCACTCCTGACGATACAGAAAATGCGATCCTGGACGGCATATTGGCCTTGATCAGTCCTGTGATAACGTTGACCGACGGCCGCTGCGTAGCCAGTATCAAATGGAGTCCCGCCGCTCTCGCAAGCTGTGCCAGACGGCAGATCGCTCCTTCCACCTCGCCCGGCGCGACCATCATCAGATCCGCCAGCTCGTCGATAATGATGACGATCTGGGGCAGCTTCTTCGTTATTTCATCCCCTGTCTTTCCACTGAGTACCTTTTCATTAAATCCCTTCAGATCTCTTACGTTGTACTCGGCAAACAGCTTATATCTTTTTTCCATCTCGGCCACCGCCCAGTTGAGAGCGCCGGCCGCCTTTTTCGGATCCGTCACAACCGGAATCATAAGGTGGGGGATTCCGTTGTACACGCTCAGTTCCACAACTTTCGGGTCCACCAGTATGAGTTTTACATCATCCGGGGAAGCCTTATAGATGATACTCATGATCAAAGTATTAATGCATACCGACTTTCCCGAGCCGGTAGCCCCTGCCACCAGAAGATGCGGCATCTTTGCAATATCAGCCACCACGACTTTTCCCGAAATATCCTTTCCCACAGCAAAAGATATCGGTGAACTGCTTGTTTTAAACTCGTTTGACTCCAGAAGATCCCGGAGCATGACCGGCGTGTTTTCGCTGTTTGGAACCTCAATCCCTACAGCCGCCTTGCCGGGGATCGGCGCTTCGATCCGCAGATCCGCCACCGCCAGATTCAGTTTTATATCGTCTGCCAGCCCTACAATACGGCTGACCTTTACTCCCTGCTCCGGCTGGAGCTCATATCGTGTGACAGAGGGGCCGCAGCTTGCATTTGTGACATGTACGCCCACCCCGAAATTCTGAAGAGTCTGTTCCAGCTTCATGGCAGTAGCCCGCAGATGGGAATCCGAATCTCCTCCGGTCTTTTTTCCTTTTTTAAGCAGAGATACAGGAGGCGTCCGGTATGTGCGCTTCGGCTCTTCCTCCCGGCGGCGGACAGTAGCCTCCACATTCGCCGCTTCTGCGGCGATCTCGCGTAATTCTTCTTTTGAGCTCCGTCTTCCGTTCTTCCCGGAAGACCCCGGCTCAGCTGTATCGGCAGACGCCGGCTCCTCTTCCGGCCCGTCGGAAAGAGGACGGCTCTCCTGTTCCATATCTGGAAACGGTTCCGGCTCAGCCCGGTTGATTATGAACTGGCCGGAGGAATCTGAAGAATTCTCTGATATGTCTTCCGGCTCTGGAATCAGTTCATGGACCTCAGGAGATTTTTTTCTGCCCCTCCGTTTCTTTTCTCCGTTTTCCGGGGTAAGTGTAGTCGCGAAAGACACGCCTGTGACCTTTTTATCTTCCTTTCCTCGAGAGCGGACGCTGTCACTGCGCCTCTCCTCTCTCTGCTTTTCCCTTACCGCCGCTGTTTCTTGTCTCTTCTTTTTTGCATCCTCATAAGCCTTTCTGCTTTTCCTCCCGATCGGCGCGAGCAGGGATCTTTCCGTAATAAGGATCACGCAGATGATCCCCAGTACAAACAGAACCACATATGTCCCGATTTCCCCGATCAGCGGGCAGAAAATCCCGGCAATACAGCCGCCTGTCAGTCCGCCGGCGTTCTGATGCACGCTTCCCTCCTGATAATATGTCATAAGAGATGTTCCGGGCTCATACGGATGAAAGATCAGCTCCAGTATTGCCGTAAGGATAAAAAACAATACGACTCCGGCTCCTATTTTTATGTAGGCATGTGCATTTCCACGATTTGAGATCAGAAATGCAGTTATGCCGAAAACGGCAAAAGGCAGAACATATGCCATAATGCCAAAAAGTCCAAAAAATACGGAAGAAACCGCCTCCCCTACGATTCCGCCCAGACCGAAATTACTCAGAACAAGCAGAATACATACCGCCAGTGCGATAAGAATGATGATCTCCCCTCTGATTTCTGAATTCTGCTGGTTCTTCCCCGGCCTTCCTCTTGTTGTTTTCTTCTTTTTTGTATGTTTTCCAGCCATAAAATTCCCCCTTAGTAATTACACATACTATATCTAGTATATCATCATTTAAAAAGTGTGTCATTACAAATTTTTCCGTCTCTGTTCTATCATCTCATGCAGTTTGGCAAATGCCTGGCTGATGCCCCCTACCTCGTCGATCAGCCCCTCTCTCACCGCATCTTCTCCTTCAAGCATGGTCCCGACATCTTTCACGAGCTGAGTGGAGTCCAGCATAAGCTCCAGCAGCCTCTCCTGCGTGATCTTTGAGTGATCTGCTATAAATCGTGCAATTCTGTCCTGAGTCTTCTCCATATTGCGCTAGATCTGGATCACACCAATAAACAAACCGCATGAGCGGACCGGGTGCACGATCATCGATCCGGTAGGCACAATAAAAGAATAGTCGGCCGATACGGCCAGCGGACCTCCGATCGAATGGCTCCCGCCGAGCACAAGAGATACTGTAGGTTTGCTCAGAGACGCGATCATCTCCGCGATAGCCAGCCCTGCTTCCACATCCCCTCCCAGTGTATTCAGCAAGATCAGCACACCCTCTGTGTCTTCATCCTCCTCCGCTTCTGCCAGGCGCGGAAGAAGATGCTCATATTTGGTTGCTTTCGTATTTCCTGATACCGCCTCGTGTCCTTCTATTTCTCCGATAATTGTCAGCAGGCGTATCCCGTGTTTCCCGCTCTTTCCGGTCAGTTTGAGAGAGCCGGTTTCCCGGATCTCTTCTTCCTCCTGTCCGGGATCCTGAGCCACGCCTTCTGTCTTTGTATTTTCTTCCTCCGGCATATGTTTCTCCTCCTTTTCATAGTCTGTCAGAAACTATTATAGGAAGAGGTGAATTGTTTTATTCGGAAAAATAAAAAAGCAGAGTCTCACTGCATAATAAAATGGTATGGATATAAATTGTATACATCCATACCATTTTATTTACTTCAACGCCTGCTCCAGATCTGCGATAATATCTTCCGCATTCTCTATACCCACGCTGAACCGGATCAGATCCGGCTGAACACCTGCCTCGATCAGCTCCTGATCGTTCATCTGGCGGTGAGTGTGGCTTGCCGGATGCAGAACACAGCTTCTCGCATCTGCAACATGAGTCACTATGGCGATCATTTTCAGTTTATCCATCATCTCAACGGCCGCTTCTCTTCCGCCCTTCAGTCCGAAAGTGAGTACGCCGCAGCTTCCGCCCGGCATATACTTCCGGGCCAGATCATAGTATTTATCTCCCGGAAGCGAAGGATTATTCACCCACGCAACCTTTTCCTGGCTCTGAAGATAACGGGCTACCTTCAGCGCATTTTCACAGTGTCTTGCCACTCTCAGGTGAAGCGTCTCAAGCCCGATATTGAGCAGGAACGCATTCTGGGGAGACTGGATAGAGCCAAGGTCGCGCATAAGCTGAGCCGTCGCTTTCATAATATACGCCATCTTCCCGAACTTCTCCGCATAAACAATTCCGTGATATGTCACATCCGGCGTTGTCAGCCCCGGAAACTTATCGGCATGAGCCATCCAGTCAAAGTTTCCGCTGTCCACGATGGCGCCGCCCACACACGCGGCATGACCGTCCATGTATTTTGTTGTAGAATGAGTCACAATGTCAGCGCCCCATTCAAAAGGACGGCAGTTGATCGGCGTTGCAAACGTATTGTCCACGATCAGCGGAACGCCATGCCTGTGCGCGGCTTCAGCAAATTTTTCAAAATCCAGCACCACGAGAGCCGGGTTGGCGATCGTCTCGCCGAAAACAGCCTTTGTATTATCTTTAAATGCGGATTCCAGTTCCTCCTGAGTGCAGTCGGGATCGATAAAAGTCGCCTCTACTCCCATTTTTCTGATCGTATGGGCAAAAAGATTGTATGTACCGCCATACAGGGCAGAGGCACACACAATATGGTCTCCCGCCTGGGCAATATTCATTATGGCGTAAAAGTTTGCCGCCTGTCCCGACGACGTCAGCATAGCCGCTGTACCGCCCTCTAAGTCGCAGATCTTCGACGCCACAGCATCATTGGTCGGATTCTGGAGGCGTGTATAAAAATATCCGGATTCTTCCAGGTCAAAAAGCCTTCCCATCTGTTCGCTGGATGTATAACGGAATGTTGTGCTCTGGTATATAGGCACGATCCTCGGCTCTCCGTTGCCCGGCCTGTAACCGGATTGGATGCATTTTGTTTCAATCTTATAATCGCTCATGCGTTACTCCTCCTGTAAGTATAAATACTTCGCCTCAAGTTTTCTCACCATACTGCTGTAAAGATCCCTGCACTTTTCGTTTTCCCCGCGCTCGATCAAATCAATGCACGGACTCAGATAGGTCTTCCAGATATCCTCATAGATTGCTCCGGCATTTTTCTCTCTGTCAATCCTCTTAACGATCGTGGGAGCAATATTATAATACTCGTCGACCATCTGTCTGCCCTCCTCGGTAGAAAGCAGATAGGAGTCACGGTAACTGCGCAGCGTATTTAACTCATAGCAGTCGTCAGGTTTGCCAAGGCTTTTGCAGACAGCGGTGGTAATATAGCAGAAAACGCTTCTGCGGAAGCCTCCTTTAATATTTTCATATGAGGAATATGCGATCTTCCCGCCGGGCATTTTCTCATTCCAGGCATCTGTCATGCGCTTTATGATCTCATCCGTCTTTTCTGATTCAATCTGTCCTACAAGAGGCATAAAATAAGCGACCATATTCAGGTTGTAATCAAACGAGACAATATCTCTCTTCCTCTTCGATCGGATCTGTTCGAGCTGTGCAAAGGCATATTCCGGGACACAGGATACCGCCGCTTCCAGCGTTTCCTCCGACTCCTCGCACATCTGCACCAGCTCCCGCAGAAATTCTCCGTGCTTTTCCATCATGTCTTCCATATCAGAGGCGTAATGTTTTTTGTTAAACTTACATCCTGCCGTCTCCTCAAACAGGCCGATCAGTTCTTTCTGAAGCGTTTCTCTCTCCATAATCTGCTCCTTTTATTCACTCCAGTTGTGATATACATCCTGGACGTCATCATCCTCCTCAAGCAGATCCAGCGTCTTCTGGATATTTTTAATATCCTCTTCACTGGTCAGTTCCACATAAGTCTGAGGGATCATAGTCACCTCAGCCTCGGCCATGACGATTCCTTCTTCTTCCAGCTTAAGCCGCACATCACTGAATGTCTCCGGGGCAGTAAGGATCTCATAGCTTTCCTCGTCCTCAATGAAATCCTCCGCTCCTGCGTCCAGAGCCAGCATCATCAGTTCATCCGCGTCCATAGGGCACTCCTCTTTGGCTACGAAAATCTGTCCTTTCTCGTCAAACATAAAAGACACACAGCCGGGGGTTCCCACGTTCCCGCTTCCTTTCGTAAATGCATTTCTTACATTGGAAGCCGTCCTGTTCTTATTATCTGTAAGCGTTTTTACGATAATCGCCGTACCATTGGGGCCGTACCCCTCATATGTAATATGCTCATAATTATCTGCCGCGCCTTCGCCTGCTGCTTTTTTGATATTTCTCTCGATCGTATCGTTCGGCATATTGTTGGACTTTGCCTTTGCGATAACGTCACGCAGCCTGCTGTTGTTTGCCGGATCGGCGCCGCCGCCCTCCTTGACAGCCACCGCCAGCTCCCGGCCGATCTTTGTAAAGATCTTTCCTTTTGCAGCATCATTTTTTTCTTTCTTATGCTTTATATTGGCAAATTTTGAATGTCCTGACATATTGTATCTCTCCTCTTTTCTCTCTCATACAGGGAATAGCCTCCGGCGCCGTCCCCTCATATTCATTGTACCGAAACAGCGTCCGAAAGCGCTGTACGCACTATACATCGTTTAATTTTATCACTCTTTTAACAATCTGTAAAGAAGTCTATGTAGGAAGCTCCAGACTAACGCGAATCGCTTCGTCTACATTCCTCATCATATCCGGATCGATGTGACAGACAAATTCTCTCAGTCTCTGCTTATCGATGGTCCTGATCTGTTCAAGCAGAATCACAGAATTCTTTACAATTTTATAGTTTCTCGCGCTGATCTCTATATGCGTGGGAAGCTTAGCCTTGTTCATCTTAGACGTGATCGCGGCGCAGATAACCGTAGGGCTGTGACGGTTTCCCACGTTATTCTGAATAACAAGAACAGGACGGATCCCTCCCTGTTCAGACCCGACTACAGGGCTGAGGTCAGCGTAATAAATATCTCCTCGTCTGATAATCAACTTTTCCACACTCCGATTTCCATACTTGCATTCTTTTTCGTGACCCCTGCACGAAAGAAGCATACTTCAGTATTTCCAGTTTTATCGGATGTATTCACATCTGCCGCTCAGACGCTGCGGCAGAGTGTTTTCTGTCAGAAAAAGCAGTCCGACTGTTCTGCGATCCTGCCGCCCAGGGTATATACTCTGGGAATCCGCTTTCCGAGGCAGCAGACGAATTCATAGTTAAATCTTCCGCTTAGCCCTGCAAGTTCATCTACCGTTATCCTGTCGTTTCCGTCCTCTCCTGCCAGGATGACCCGGTCCATAAATTTTACTCCGGGGATATCTGTAACATCCACCATGAACTGATCCATGCACACCCTGCCAAGGATCCTGGCTCTTTTCCCATGGATCAGCACGAAGCCTTTATTGGACAGAGAACGGGGATAGCCGTCCCCGTACCCGACGGGAATGGTGGCGACCCGCATTGTTTTATCAGCCACAAACGTGCCCCCGTAACTGATGGCAGTCCCCGGCTCTACCGTCTTGACAAAAGTCACGTGGCTGATCAGCGAAAGAACCGGTTTAAGATCCACAGCGTTTTGATCCACCTCGTCGGAAGGATATAAACCGTACATGGATATTCCCGCCCTTGCCAGGTCATGCTTCATATCCGGGAAATCAATAATCCCCGCGCTGTTGTCACAGTCATAGTAGGGAATCTCCACTCCTCTTTTTTCCATCTGCTCTTTCATCCACATAAATTTTCTGTGCTGTTCAAGCGTATAGGATTTATCTGTCTCATCTGCCTTTGCAAAATGAGTGTACATCCCTTCCGTCACCACGTCGGGCATACGGCTGATCCGCTCGATGATGTCGGCGCTTTCTTCGGATACCGGGAAGCCGATCCTCCCCATCCCTGTATCCACTTTAATGTGAAAAAACGCTTTCTTTCCCGCTCTTCTCGCGGTATCGGCCATTTCTCTGGCCATATCTTCCATATATATTGTCGCCCGGATCTCATAGCGGATCATCTCTTCATACTGATCCGGGAAAATACAGCCAAGTACAAGGATGGGTTTTTTTATGCCATGTTTTCTCAGCACGACCCCCTCGTCCAGGCTGGCCACCGCATATCCCCATACATAGTCTGTCTCCTCAAACATTCGGGCAAGAGGGACTGCGCCGTGCCCGTAACCGTCCGTTTTAATGACAGCGATCAGCCTGGCGCCGCTCCCGATCCTTTTCTTCATCTGTTCCATATTATATGCGGCCGCATCCAAATCTATCTTTGCATATACTCTATTGTATTCTTTCATTTTTCCATCTGCTCCCCGGCTTTTTTTATACACATCTGGATTCCTCTGATCAAATCACGGGCCATCACGCTGTAGCCTCCCAGATGCTCTCGTATTTCGTCGCCTCCACACGCGTGGAGACAGACGCCTAAAGCAGCTCCCTCAAAAGGCGGCATGCCCTGTGCCAGAAGACCTGTGATCGTGCCTGCAAGCACATCTCCCGCCCCCGCCTTCGCCATTGCACTGTTTCCGGCCAGATTCACAAATACCTGTTTTCCTCTTTGAGCCACCACAGTGCGGCTGTCCTTCAAAACGCATACGGCGGAGCTGTTTTCTGTAAACTCTTTGAGAACTGCCATTCTGTTTTCTTTGATCTCTGGAACGCTCATACCAGTGAGCCGCGACATCTCCATTATGTGGGGCGTCAGTATCAGAGGCGCTTCTGCGCGTCTGAGCAGTTCCCTGTTCCTGCTCAGCAGATTCAGTCCGTCCGCGTCCACCACACAGGGAACCTTCACATTTTCCAGCGTATGGGACAGAAGCTTTTCTGCCTGTTCACCTGTTCCCAGGCCGCATCCGATACAGACTACATCGGCCCACTGGAGAAGTTTATCCAACTTATTCCCGTCAAACTCATTATAGCAGGACAGGATCGCCTCGGGCAAAAACTGCTGTACGATCACCCGGTTATCTTCCGGAGTGCAGATCTGCACAAGTCCGGCTCCCACGGTATAAGCCGCCTCAGCCGCCAGGCAGGAGGCTCCTGCCATCCCGTAACTTCCCGTGATCATCAGAACATGGCCGTAGCTTCCCTTGTGGGAATCTGCCCGTCTGTGCGGAAGGAGCCGGGGGATATCCTCTCTCTCGTAGGTGAAACAGACATCCGGCACTTTTAAAAAGAATCCCGGGTCGATACCGATGGGTACTGCCACTGTCTCCCCCGCCTTTTCTTTACCCGGATACAATTCACAGCCTGCCTTCGTGCAGGCCATAGCCACAGTCAGATCTGCGCGGAACGCTGTGCCCAGGATTTTCCCGCTCTCTGCACACACTCCGGAAGGGATATCGATCGCCACCTTATAACCGGGAGCATCATTCATGTTCTGGATGACATTGCTGAGAGCCCCGCTGATGTCCCTGCTCAGTCCCACTCCGAAAACCGCGTCTATTATAACAGTATATTCCCTGGAGGGAAATTCAGTGAATATGGGAAGCCCCATATTTTCGGCGATCTGCTTCTGTATCCTGCACTCCGGGCTCATGGAAGATTCTTTCCCGGTAAAAAAGATTTCTGCTTTTCTGCCTTTCTCTGCCAGAAGCCGGGCAACAGCAAAGCCGTCTCCGCCATTATTTCCGCTCCCGCAGACCAGAAGTGTCCTGGAAGTGTCGACGCCCCTGCTCTCCAGAACTTCCACTGTCTTAAGAGCCGCCCGTTCCATTAGTACCACGGAAGGAATCCCGATCGTTTCTATCGTATAGCGGTCAGCCGCCTTCATCTGCTTTCCGTTTGGAAGATATCTCACTGCCTGTACCTGCCTTTCCTTTTAAGAACCCCGCAGCACGCTGCGGGGTTTATGATTGATGCATGTTTTCTGTTTTACTTTATTCTTCATCCTCTGTAAGCCCTTCCCTGCGCTGGCTGACATTGTAGGACAGCGTCATCAGACTATCCGAGAGATGAACGCTCTCTACAACCACATCATCAGGGAGATCCAGATCAGTGTGGGCGAAATTCCAGATCGCTTTTATCCCGTTCTCCACCAGGATATCAGCCACCTCAACGGCCTTTGATTTCGGAATGGTGAGCGCAGCGATCTCAATCTCATTTTCCTTCAGAAAGTCTACAAGTTCATCCATCATACGCACGGGAATCCCCCTGATCGCAACCCCTTCAAACCGGGGATTTACATCAAAAAGACTTTTCAGGATAAAGCCGCTCCGTTCAAACGCCGCATAATTTGCAAGCGCCTGTCCCAGATTGCCCGCTCCGATAATGATAAAATTATGCGTCTTATCAAGGCCCAGGATCTTGCCGATCTCTGTGTAGAGATACTTTACATTATACCCATATCCCTGCTGTCCAAAGCCGCCGAAATTATTCAAGTCCTGTCTGATCTGGGACGCAGTCACCTGCATCTTTTTACTCAGATCATTGGAAGATATCCTCTCTACGCCCGCTTCAAGCAGATCTCCAAGATACCTGTAATATCGTGGGAGTCTGGATATCACCGCGCGGGATATTTTTCTCTGCTCCAAAGTTTATCGACCTCCATCGTTCTGCTGTGCCTTATGCAATCATTTTTTATTATATAAAATAGTTAATATTATGTCAAACTTTACTTTTCTCGTTTTTCCGTTATAATAAATTTGGCGGATTCTGCCATTGAAAGGAGAACTACCATGATACTGGCATGTCATAATATAGAAAAATCTTTCGGCGAGCAGGTCATTGTATCACACGGCTCTTTCCATATAGAAGAGCGTGAAAAAGCAGCGCTTGTAGGGGTCAACGGAGCTGGCAAGACAACGGTGCTTAAAATGATCATCGGAAGTGAACCTCTGGATGCGGGAGATGTGATCCTCGCCAAAGGGAAAACCATCGGATATCTGGCTCAGCATCAGGCCATGCAGGAAGGAAGTACGATCTATGAGGAAGTCCGAAGTGCAAAGGCCGATATCATTGAAATGGAACGGCAGCTTCGTTCCATTGAGCAGGAGCTGAGATCCCTGTCCGGCGATGCGCTGAACGCCAGACTGGAAACCTACAATCGTCTTCAGTCTGATTTTGAGGCAAAAAACGGATACGCCTGTGAAAGTGAAATCGTCGGCGTCCTCAAAGGGCTTGGATTTACAGAAGAAGCATTTTCCAAAAGAACGGACACACTCTCCGGCGGACAGAAGACAAGAGTCTCTCTGGGCAAATTGCTTCTGAAGAATCCCGACATCCTGCTCCTGGACGAGCCCACAAACCACCTGGACCTGAATTCCATCGCGTGGCTGGAAAATTATCTGATCAACTACCCCGGTGCCGTACTGATCGTCTCCCACGACCGCTATTTCCTGAATCGCGTCGTTACAAAGGTAATCGAGATCGAACGCGGACAGATTCAGATGTATATGGGAAATTACAAGGCTTACTCTGAGAAAAAGCAGATGCTTCGGGACGCCCGCCTGAAAGAATACCTGAATCAGCAGAGGGAAATCCGGCATCAGCAGGCAGTTATCGATAAGCTGCGCTCATTTAACCGCGAAAAATCCATACGCCGTGCAGAAAGCCGGGAGAAAATGCTCAGTAAAATGACCCCTGTAGAAAAGCCGCTGGAAGCCGCCGGCGAAATGTTCTTCTCCCTTGAGCCCTCCTGCGTAAGCGGAAACGACGTACTGTCTGTAGAAGGACTGTCAAAGCAGTTCGACGGTCAGATCCTGTTCCGGGACGTCAGCTTTGATATCCGCCGCGGTGAACACGTGGCCATAATCGGCGACAACGGAACCGGAAAGACCACTCTGCTCAAAATCCTCAATCAGGTTGTCCCCGCTGACAGCGGTTCCTTCACACTTGGCACAAAAGTAAATATCGGCTACTACGATCAGGAGCACCATGTCCTCCACGACGAAAAGACCATTTTCCAGGAAATCTCCGACGATTATCCGACTCTCACGAACACAGAGATCCGCAATACCCTTGCAGCCTTCCAGTTCACCGGAGATGATGTGTTTAAGGAAATTTCCTCCTTAAGCGGAGGGGAAAAAGGCCGTGTTTCACTGGCCAAGCTGATGCTCTCCGAGGCAAACTTCCTGATCCTGGACGAGCCTACAAACCATCTGGACATTACTTCAAAAGAGATCCTGGAGGAGGCGCTGAATAATTACAGCGGCACCGTCCTCTATGTCTCCCACGACAGATATTTTATCAACCAGACCGCATCCCGGATCCTGGAACTGGTAAACCAGACTTTTGTAAACTATATCGGCAACTACGACTACTACCTTGAAAAGAGAGATGAACTGACGAAAGCCTACTCTGAGCCTGTCTCCTCTTCCTCCGGCGCCCGGGGCTCCGCTCCTTCTGTCAGATTCACTGAGGAAGGCTCCGTATCAGAATCAAAACTCAGCTGGCAGGAGCAGAAAGAGCAGCAGGCAAAAGAACGGAAACGAAAAAACGATCTTAAAAAGACCGAAGAAGAAATCGGCCGGCTGGAAGAAAGAAACGCCCAGATCGACCACGAACTGACCCTCGAAGAAGTCTACTCCAACTCCGTCAGGTGCCAGGAACTGGCGCTGGAAAGAAGCGAAAACGAAAGCCGGCTGGAAGAACTCTACGAGCGCTGGGCAGAACTGGAAATTTGAATTTATATTTACTATGCAGAAAGGGACGCCGAAAATGGCGTCCCTTTCTGCATACAAATATAAATTTACAGTCTCTTTGCGATCGCTTTGATGAAGCCTTCGCTGTTTAATACGGTCGGATTCTCTATTGTTGTGATCAGCGCCAGGTCTTTTGTCATTTCTCCTGCCTCGATCGTATCAATCGTGGCTTTTTCCAGGCGGTCTGCGAAATCACACAGTTCGCTGATGCCGTCCAGCTCACCGCGTTTTCTGAGAGCCCCTGTCCAGGCGAAGATGGTTGCCACAGAGTTTGTGGATGTCTCCTCTCCCTTCAGGTGCTTATAGTAGTGGCGCTGTACCGTTCCGTGAGCCGCCTCATACTCATAGTATCCTTCCGGTGATACAAGCACAGAAGTCATCATGGCCAGAGAACCGAAAGCAGAGGATACCATATCGCTCATAACATCACCGTCGTAGTTCTTGCAGGCCCAGATATATCCGCCCTCTGATTTCATTACGCGGGCTACCGCGTCGTCGATCAGCGTGTAAAAATATTCAATTCCGGCCGCTTCAAATTTCTCTGCAAACTCGGCGTCATAAATCTCCTGGAAAATGTCCTTAAAAGTGTGGTCATACTTTTTGGAAATGGTATCTTTTGTAGCAAACCACAGATCCTGGTGTGTATCCAGGGCGTATGTAAAGCAGCTTCTTGCAAAGCTTTCAATGGACTTGTTCAGATTGTGCATACCCTGTACGATTCCCGGTCCGTCAAACTCATGAACCAGTTCTTTTGTCTGGGATCCGTCCTCTGCTGTATAGACGAGTTCTACCTTTCCCGCTCCCGGTATCTTCATTTCAGAACCTTTGTATACATCCCCGTATGCATGTCTTGCAATAGTGATGGGTTTCTTCCAGTTCTTCACACAGGGCTCGATTCCTTTTACCACAATGGGGGCGCGGAATACTGTTCCGTCAAGGATCGCACGGATGGTTCCGTTCGGGCTCTTCCACATTTCCTTCAGATCGTACTCGTCCATACGCGCGGCATTCGGAGTGATCGTCGCACATTTTACAGCTACTTTATATTTCTTTGTAGCCATTGCGGAATCAACAGTCACCTGATCGTTTGTCTCATTTCTGTGCTCCAGGCCAAGGTCGTAATACTCTGTCTTAAGGTCAATGTAAGGCTCAAGAAGCTCTTCTTTGATCATCTTCCAGAGAATTCTTGTCATCTCGTCTCCATCCATCTCTACAAGAGGTGTTGTCATCTTAATTTTTTCCATTTTGCTGTCTCCTCCTAAATCTCATGATAGCCCTGTTTTTTCAGGTTCTGCATTACATGCATGATGTGCTCGTTTGCCAGCTGCTCTGCCATATCGGCATCCCGGTCCCGGATCGCCCTCAGGATCTGACGGTGTTCCCGGATCGACTTTCTGGCCCGTTCTTCCGATACGACCGAAGATTTGCGGGCCATTTTTACATAGTTGTGAAAATCTGTGAGAACATGGCCTAAAATTCTGCTTCCGGACGCCTCATAGAGGATTGCGTGAAATTTTCCGTCCAGAACAGTGATCTGGGATGCGTTAAACCCGGATTCTTTTTTAATCTGAAACTCAGACAACAGGATCGCCTCCTCAAGTTCCTCCAGCTGTTCCTCCGTAATATGTTCTGCCGCCCATCTGGCACAAAGCCCTTCCAGCATGGAACGCATCACATAGATATCCCATATGTCTTTGCGGGATATGCCCGTCACCCGGGCGCCCCGGTTCGGTATGATCGTAACCAGACCTTCCAGTTCCAGCTGGCGAAGCGCCTCTCTGACAGGAGTGCGGCTCACTCCCAACTCTTTCCCCAGCGTATTTTCTCTGAGTTCGTCATGCTCCTTATATCTGCCGTTTAAGATGTCTTCCCGGATTTTCTGGAACACCCGTCCTCCAAGAGAATAGTCCTGATACTCTTCCATCTGATACCCTCCTGCTGTAATACCACATAATCATCTCACACTTGTATAAGTGTATACATTTATACACTTTTTGTCAATATCCTGCGGGTCAAAAACACCGCATTCTTCATCCAGAACATGTCCACTCAGTAAAAATAAAAAAGTTATATCCGCAGTTTTTCCTTTTCGCTGCGGATATAACTTTTTTGATCCTTAAAGAACTCTTACGCGAAGCACTCCGTCCACAGCGGCGATCTTCTCTTCCACCTCTGCCGGCACCTCCGCATCAACGTCCATCATCGTATATGCATATTCTTTTCTGCTCTTGTTTGTCATCAGAGAAATGTTGATTCCCTGCTCAGCCATAATACCAGTGAACTGCCCCAGCATCTTGGGAACATTCCGGTGAAGCACCGTGACTCTTGCGGCGCTGCTTTTTACACCCATGTCACAGTCCGGGTAATTGACAGAGTGATGGATGTTTCCGTTCTCCAGAAAATCTCGCAGTTCGGAAGCAGCCATCTTTGCACAGTTGTCCTCCGACTCTTCCGTGGATGCCCCCAGGTGAGGGATCACGATAGACCCCTTTACTCCTACAATTTCCTTTGTCGGGAAATCTGTCACATAACAGCGGACTTTTCCCGAGACAAGAGCATCTACGATATCCTCCTGATTTACAAGAATATCCCTGGCGAAATTAAGGATCACAACTCCGCTCTTCATCAGGCTGATCGCATTTTTATCAATCATTCCTTTTGTGTCGTCTGTAGCCGGAACATGGACTGTGATATAGTCGCACTGATTGTAAAGTTCATCTACCGTCTTTGCATGATGGATGTGTCTGGACAGCTTCCACGCCGCGTCTACAGAAAGATAAGGATCGTACCCGTATACTTCCATCCCCAGATTTACCGCTGCGTTTGCCACAAGCACGCCGATCGCGCCAAGACCGATCACGCCGAGCTTTTTCCCCTGGATCTCAGTTCCTGCAAAAGCTTTTTTCTTCTTTTCGGTGATCTTGGCAATATCGCCGTCTTCCTCGTATTCCTGCACCCAGTTAATACCGCCGATAATATCTCTCGCCGCCAGAAGCATACCGGCAAGCACCAGCTCTTTTACTCCGTTTGCATTTGCACCGGGAGTATTGAATACAACGATCCCTTCCTCTGCGCATCTGTCCAGAGGAATATTATTTACTCCGGCGCCTGCACGGGCGATCAGCTTCAGATTTGATCCGAATTCCATATCATGCATTTTAGCGCTGCGCACCAGTATGGCGTCCGCATCTTTTACATCTTCCGTCTTTACATAATTTTCGTCCAGTTGATCCAGTCCTGCATGAGAGATCGGATTCAGGCAATGATATTTAAACATTTTACAGATTCTCCTCTTCAAATTTCTTCATGAACTCTACCAGAGCCACAACGCCTTCGTAAGGCATCGCATTGTAGATGCTGGCTCTCATTCCGCCTACTGTTCTGTGTCCTTTCAGGTTTTCCAGCCCTGCGGCTTTCGCCTCCTTGACAAATTTTGCATCCAGATCCGCGTCACCCGTAACAAAGGGAACATTCATAAGAGAGCGGTCTTTCTTCTCAACTGTTCCTTTAAACAGCCTGCTCTGATCCAGAAAATCATAGAGGACTTTCGCCTTTTTCTCATTTCTCTCCTTCATGGCTTCAAGGCCGCCGAGAGATTTGATCCACTTAAACACCTTTCCGCAGATATAAATACCGTATGCCGGAGGTGTGTTGTACAGAGATTTTGCGTCCGCATGGGTCTTGTATGTGAGCATGGTCGGTGTTCCCGGAAGCACATCTTCCGTGATCAGATCCTCGCGGATGATCACGATGACAACGCCAGCAGGTCCGATATTCTTCTGGACTCCGCCGTAGATCAGGCCGTATTTAGAAACATCCACAGGCTCAGACAGGAAACAGGACGACACGTCCGCTACCAGAGTTTTTCCCTTTGTATCCGGCAGGGTTTTGAATTTTGTGCCGTAAATCGTATTATTCTCACAGATATATACATAGTCCGCATCCTCGGAAACCGGCAGATCCGAACAGTCCGGGATATAGGAGAAAGTCCGGTCCTCGGAAGATGCGATCCGGTTGACCTTTCCGTATTTTTCCGCCTCTTTGGCCGCCTTTTTTGCCCACTGTCCGGTGATGATATAATCTGCAGTTTTATTTTTCATCAAATTCATGGGAATCATTGCAAACTGCTGGGAAGCTCCGCCCTGAAGGAAAAGCACCTTGTAGTTATCCGGAATCTGCATCAGATCTCTCAGATCCTGTTCAGCGGCTGTAATGATCTCCTCAAATGCCTTTGACCGGTGGCTCATCTCCATAACAGACATACCTGTTCCTCTGTAATCCAGCATTTCTGCCGCCGCCTCTTTCAGTACTTCTTCGGGAAGAACCGCAGGTCCCGCCGAGAAGTTATACACTCTGCTCATTTCTATTACCTCCTGATTTTTTTCGCGCTCCCGAACCCGTTTTGTATCAGGTTCTCCAAAGCGTGTCTATATACAGCGGAATTATCTCGCCATATCTTCTTCATCAAATGCGTCGCTTATGGATGCGCCCGGGGCAACCATCGGCCACACCTTATCATCGCTGTCGATCTGACAGTCTATGACGACCGGCCTGTTCAGCATCAGAGCCTTTTCCAGCGCGGCAGAAAACTCCTGCCGGCTCTCTGCGCGTATGCCCACGGCCCCCATTGCTTCAGCAAGCTTTACAAAATCAACCGCATCCCTGAGAACAGTGGCCGAATATCTCTCGTCATAGAAGAGATCCTGCCACTGGCGGACCATCCCCAGCACATGATTGTTTACCACGACCTGGATAATCGGTATATTATGTCTGACTGCCGTAGCGATCTCATTCATATTCATACGGAAACATCCGTCTCCGGCAATATTGATCACCGTTTTATCCGGGCAGCCCGTCTTTGCTCCGAGAGAAGCGCCAAGGCCGTACCCCATCGTTCCCAGTCCTCCTGACGTGAGAAGAGTGCGGGGCTTCGTATATTTGTAGTACTGAGCCGCCCACATCTGATGCTGTCCCACCTCAGTCACGATCAATGCCTCTCCTTTTGTCTGTCGGTAGATTTCTTCCACAATGAAAGGCCCTGTCAGCATGTCAGGGTGATATTTCAGAGGATATTTTTCTTTGTATTCCTCAACTTTTCCCAGCCAGTCCCGGTGGTCCTGCTGTTCCAGCTTTTCATTCAGGATTTTCAGGACATCTTTGATATCTCCTTCAATCCCCTTAGTAATGATGATATTTTTATTCATCTCCGCCGGATCGATATCTATCTGAAGGATCTTTGCATTTCTGGCAAATGTCTCTGTATTACCCGTAACGCGGTCGCTGAACCTTGCTCCGATAACGATCAGCAGGTCGCACTCACTTACACTATAGTTTGATGCCTTTGTGCCATGCATTCCCAGCATTCCGGTATACCTGGGATCCGTCCCGGGAAAAGCCCCTTTTCCCATGAGCGTATCCGTTACCGGTGCGTCCACCTTTCCTGCAAATTCAAACAATTCTTCACTGGCGCCAGAAAGGACCGCGCCGCCGCCTACAAAGATCACCGGACGCTTTGATTCCCGGATCATGGCAAGCGCGCATTCCATTTCCTCATCGCTTACCTGCACCCCGGCACGAGAAGGCTCTTCCGGCTTCTTCGGCTCATAGTCTGCCTTATTGGCCGTCACGTCTTTCGGGATGTCAATAAGTACCGGACCCGGCCGTCCGCTTTTCGCAATGCGGAATGCCTTGCGGATAGTATCAGCCAGATCAGCCACATCTTTGACGATGAAATTATATTTTGTGATCGGCATGGTGATGCCTGTAATGTCGATTTCCTGGAAGCTGTCCTTCCCAAGAAGGGAAACTCCCACATTGCATGTGACTGCCACGATCGGGATAGAATCCATATACGCTGTGGCGATTCCTGTGACGAGATTTGTCGCTCCCGGTCCGCTGGTAGCCAGGCATACCCCCACTTTTCCGGTGGCCCGCGCATAGCCGTCCGCCGCATGGGAGGCTCCCTGTTCATGGGACGTCAGAATATGGCGAATCTCATCCCTGTGCTTATAGAGTTCGTCGTAAACATTCAGGATCGCCCCTCCCGGGTATCCGAACACGGTATCTACGCCCTGTTCCTTTAAGCACTCTATTAATATCTCTGCTCCATTTAACTGCATGGCGCCTTCCTCCCTGGTCTATTTTGTTTCTCCGGCTTTCGGTATCTCCAGGATCGCCCCCCGGTTTCCTGATGTAACCATTGACGCGTACCGTGCAAGGTAGCCGGTCTTAACTTTCGGCTCTCTCGGCTGCCATTTTGCTTTTCTTGCAGCCATCTCTTCGTCTGAAATATCCAGTTCCAGCTTCAGTTCCGGAATATTGATCTTAATGATATCGCCCTCTTCCACCAGTGCGATCGGTCCGCCTACCGCAGCCTCCGGGGACACATGGCCGATGGACGCGCCGCGGGACGCGCCGCTGAATCTTCCGTCCGTGATCAGCGCCACTGATGAACCCAGGCCGTATCCTGCGATAGCGGATGTAGGATTGAGCATTTCGCGCATGCCCGGTCCGCCCTTCGGTCCCTCATAGCGGATGACGATAACGTCTCCCGGATTGATCTTGCCGGACTTGATCGCTTCTGTCGCTTCCTCGTCGCTTTCAAAGATCCTTGCAGGGCCCTCATGGACAAGCATCTCGTCGCACACTGCAGACCGCTTTACAACGCTGCCGTCCGGGGCCAGATTCCCTTTGAGTACTGCAAGTCCGCCGGTCTCACTGTACGGATTGTCAACGGGACGTATCACCTCCGGGTTCTTATTGACACAGCCCTCGATATTCTCTCCGATCGTCTTTCCGGTAACCGTCATACAATCTGTGTAGAGCAGGCCTTTTTTATTCAACTCGTTCATCACAGCATAGACTCCGCCCGCCTCGTTCAGATCCTCGATATATGTGTGTCCGGCCGGCGCCAGATGGCAGAGATTGGGGGTTTTTTCGCTGATGCTGTTCGCAAAGTCAATCTCAAAGTCCATTCCGATCTCATGGGCAATAGCCGGAATATGAAGCATACTGTTTGTAGAGCATCCCAGCGCCATATCAACGGTGAGCGCGTTCAGGATGGCTTTTTCTGTCATAATATCTCTCGGGCGGATATTCTTTCTCACAAGTTCCATCACCTGCATGCCCGCGTGTTTTGCAAGCTGCAGTCTTGCCGAATATACTGCCGGTATGGTGCCGTTGCCCTTCAGGCCCATCCCAAGAGCCTCTGTCAGACAGTTCATACTATTGGCTGTGTACATACCGGAGCAGGAACCGCAGGTAGGACATGCTTTGTTTTCAAATTCACAGAGTTCTTCGTCCGTGATCTTTCCCGCCGCGTAGGAGCCCACTGCCTCAAACATACTGGAAAGGCTGGTCTTCTCGCCTTTTACATGTCCAGCAAGCATGGGGCCGCCGCTGACAAATATAGTAGGAATATTTACGCGCGCAGCCGCCATCAGAAGGCCGGGCACATTTTTATCGCAGTTCGGTATCATAACCAGTCCGTCAAACTGATGCGCCAGAGCCAGAGCTTCTGTGGAATCTGCGATCAGGTCTCTGGTCACAAGGGAATACTTCATTCCGATGTGCCCCATAGCAATGCCGTCGCACACTGCGATCGCCGGAACCATGACCGGCGTTCCGCCTGCCATGGCCACTCCCATTTTTACGGCTTCTGTAATTTTATCCAGATTCATATGGCCGGGAATAATCTCGCTGTACGAGCTGACTACTCCGATCAGCGGCCGGTCAAGTTCCTCCTGTGTCATACCCAGTGCGTTAAATAATGATCTGTGGGGCGCCTGCTGTACACCCTTTGTAACTGTATCGCTTATCAAATCTGATCTCCTCGCTTTCTGACTGTATTTTCCTTTTATCCGTCTAAGTCTCAGCGGATATATCCGCAGATCTTGTCACCCATCTCAGCGGTGCCGATCTGCGTCTTCCCTTCCGACATAATATCAATGGTCCGGTATCCGTCTCTGAGTACATCCTCCACTGCCCTTTCAACAGCATCCGCCTCTTTATCGAGGTCAAAGGAATACCGGAGCATCATCGCCGCCGATAAAATTGTGGCAATCGGGTTTGCGATCCCTTTTCCGGCAATATCCGGAGCAGAGCCGCCGCTTGGCTCATATAATCCGAATTTTGTCTCGTTGAGACTTGCGGAAGCCAGCATCCCGATAGAACCGGTTACCATGCTTGCCTCGTCTGATAAAATATCTCCGAACATATTTTCCGTCAGGATCACGTCGAACTGAGCCGGATCTTTCACCAGCTGCATCGCACAGTTGTCAACCAGCATGTGTTCCAGCGTCACCTCAGGATAATCGGCCGCCACTTCTTCCACAACTTTTCGCCAGAGCCTGGAAGAATCCAGCACATTTGCCTTGTCTACGCTGGTCACCTTTTTTCTCCGTTTCATGGCTATATCAAATCCGCGCTTTGCAATTCTGCGGATCTCATTTTCATTATATGTAAGTTCATCTCTGGCGGTCAGTACTCCGCCCACTTCCTCTGTACTCCTCCTGCCGAAATAGAGGCCGCCGGTGAGTTCCCTCATGATCATCATGTCGAATCCCTGTTCCGCGATCTCCTCTTTCAGAGGGCAGGCGCCTTTCAGTTCATCATAGAGCACTGCCGGACGAAGGTTTGCAAAGAGATTCAGTCCTTTTCTCAGTGCAAGCAGGCCCGCCTCCGGACGCCTGGATGGCTCAAGCTGATACCAGGGAGAAGTCTTTGCATCTCCTCCGATCGATCCCATCAGCACTGCGTCGCTTTCTTTGGCCCGCTGCAGAGTGTCTTCCGTAAGAGGTATGCCATTCACATCAATCGAGGCTCCTCCCATCAGAAGCTGCGTATAGGAAAATGTATGCCCATATACTTCTCCGACTCTGTCGAGCACTTTCAGCGCCTCTGCGACAATCTCCGGGCCGATGCCGTCGCCTTTTATTACTCCGATTTTCAACTCCATGTCTACCCATCCCTTCGAATGAAAAATACTGATAGTCTTTATCATACCGCATTTCAGCCATTGTTTCAAGTCTTTGAGCCAAAAAATAGAGGGCACTCTGTTCTTATTCAACAAGATTTACGGCGCTTCTGGTAAAATGTTCAGCACAGTGGGTTCACAAATAAAAAATCCTGCAGCTTAACACTGCAGGATCTCCCTGTGTTTTTACTCGGCATTTGGTTTTTCGATCTGTGCGATCGCTGCTTTCTGCATCGGAATACGGCAGTTTTTGTTGTTTCCAAACTCCACGATCACATCGTCATCTGTAATGTCAATGATAACACCATAAAATCCACTGGTGGTCAGAGCGGTATCTCCAACTTCCATTGTGGAAAGCATCGCCTGAAGTCTCTTCTGCTCCTTCTTCTGAGGGCGCATGAGAAGGAACCACATTCCTCCGATAATAACAGCATATACAACAAGCAACATTACCATCTCCATAATTAAACTTCCTCCTAACTACTTGTGTTCCGGCAATCTTCGTCCCGGCAGAAGCCTGGAAGCCTGGAAGCCGGGAGACGATAAGAATACTATACACAATATCCGGCCATTGTTCAAGTCTCTTTTTTGAAAACCTTTTTGGGGCAGGGAACTGTATTTACCGCATGATTTCCGGCCCCGCCATACCGGCAAGTTTTTTCTTTTTATATTCCTGATAACATCCCGCGTCGATAGCATCCCTGATTTCCTCCATCATTGTATTATAAAAATACAGATTATGGAGAACGCAGAGCCGCATTCCCAGCATTTCCTTTGCCTTGAGCAGGTGACGGATATAGGCCCTGCTGTAGCTTCTGCACGCCGGACAGCCGCATCCTTCTTCGATCGGACTGTCGTCCAGCTCATATCTTGCATTGAAAAGGTTCAGCTTGCCCTGGTTTGTATATACATGGCCGTGTCTTCCGTTCCTGGTCGGATAAACGCAGTCAAAAAAGTCTACGCCGCGCTCCACTGCTTCCAGTATGTTGGCAGGTGTTCCCACGCCCATCAAATACGTGGGTTTGTTTTCAGGGAGATATTTCACTACCGCATCCAGGATCCGGTACATCTCTTCATGGCTTTCTCCAACAGCCAGGCCGCCGATGGCATAACCGTCCAGATCAAGTTCTGTGATCTGCTGTGCGTGAGCGATCCGTATATCCTCGTATACGCCCCCCTGGTTGATGCCAAACAGAAGCTGATGGGGGTTGATCGTGTCCGGCAGGGAATTAAGCCTGGCCATTTCATTTTTACAGCGGGCGAGCCAACGGGTCGTCCGTTCCACAGAATCGGCGATATACTTTTTATCTGCCACACTGGAGGGGCATTCGTCAAAAGCCATTGCGATAGTAGAAGCCAGATTAGACTGGATCTGCATGCTCTCTTCCGGCCCCATGAAAATCTTTCTTCCGTCGACGTGGGAGTGGAAATGAACGCCCTCTTCTTTTATTTTTCTCAGAGATGACAGGGAAAACACCTGAAATCCGCCTGAGTCTGTCAGGATAGGGCGGTCCCAGTTCATAAAACGGTGAAGCCCTCCCAGTTTTTTGATAATCTGATCTCCCGGCCTTACATGAAGGTGGTAGGTATTGGAAAGTTCCACCTGCGTTTTGATCCCCCGCAGATCATCTGTCGAAACCGCCCCTTTTATAGCAGCGGCAGTACCTACGTTCATAAAAACAGGAGTTTCTATCGTGCCATGCACAGTATGAAAACGGGCGCGTTTCGCATTCCCGTCCTTTTTCAGCAGTTCATATGTCATATTTTACTTCTCTGCTCCTTGTATATTTAATGTCAGTCCGGAAGCGCTGCTCTGCTCCCGGACCTTGCAACAGTTTTTAAGAATGGATTATAACAGGGGTTCCCGCCGTTATCAGTTCAAACAGCTGGGACGCCTTATCATATGGCATATTGACGCACCCATGGGAACCATGCGTCAGATATCTGTTCCCGCCGAAGGCTGACTGCCACGTGGCGTCATGGAATCCATGTCCCTGGTAAGTAAACGGCATCCAGAAAGAGACCGGCGTCTCATATGACGGCTTTCCTGTAGCCGGATCTATATCCCCTCTCAGCACAGCCCCCCGCTGCGTATATAAAATATCATAGACACCTTCAGGGGTCGCATTGCCTGTTGAAGGGCGCCCCGTTACCACATCAGTAGTCAGAGCTACAGAACCGTCTACTACAAACCACATTTTCTGCGCAGCCAGATCCACCTCTGCATAAGTGGTTCCCCAGTCCAGAGCGGAACGGGAAGCAGCGGTCTGCTTGTATTCCGGCTCCTTGGTTATGTTCTCCCCGTTTTTTATGTTTTCGATAAGATTCTGAGCTTCCTGCGCTTCATTCACGATCCAGCCGTATGTGCCGCCTGATACCTGTGTCTGCTTTCCGTCGGGAGTCGTAAAGCTTCTTGTTTTTCCGACGGTATCATATTTTTCCCCAAACTCTCTCATCCACGCTTTTACGGCTTCTTCATTGAAAGTTACGTTCATCTCAGAATCACAGGTTACCCACTGGGATATCAGATCTTTGTCAACTACTACCTCCTCATCCATCGTATAGGTAATCTTTGCCTTAAGATACTGGTTCATGGTATTGCATGCATTTTTCACTTCCTCAGAAGCGGATGTGTATGCCGGCATTTTATAGCAGCCCTCATCCATCATATTCAGGCTGTCCCGGAACTCCGTAATATACTGCACAATCTTTTCTTTAAGAGCCTCTGTGTCAACGGCTGAGCCATACACCTCAGGTTCGACCTCGAAAAGATTTCCGTTATATTTCGGATAAGCAGACACCGGCTCTGTCTGCTCTTTTGACATCGCCTTTATAGACTGCAGCTTCTCATCCAGCAGCGCCTCATCATAGTCCACGCCGACGGACACCTGTGTGCTGGACTGCGAGAAAAAGCCTGCAGGCCACAGCAGTGGATTCTGCTTTTTCAACGCATCCTCAATCTCAGAGCTCTCCTTATATGTGAGACCGATCTCAGAACCTTTAATAATATTTCTGTCGTTGTTCTGCTCTATGATCGTCAGTTCGTATCCGTTTACCTCCCCCCTGATATATTCCTCCACAGCTTTGGCTGATTTTCCAGAAAAATCTTTGCCGTTGATCGTCGTGTTAACAAAGAAATGGCTGATAAAATAAGCCGATATTCCAAGATAGATCAGAATAAGGCCGCCGATCACTCCGCCTGTTATGATAAAAAACTTTTTGCCTGGTTTTTTAAATTCTCTCTTTTTTCTTCCCCGGCGTCTCCTCCGCCTTTTTCCGTTTTCAGATGACCGGCCCCGTCTTTTTCTCCTTTTTCCGTTGCCTTTGTCATTCTCTTCCTCCAGATCTTCCGCATTTTCGCCGGATTCTGTGTCTGCCGCTTCCGGGAGCGGCTCCTGTGTTTCTCCGCCGTCTGAAAAATCCTCTGTTATGCCGCCGGCACGCTCTGTCTCTTCCTCTGCGTCCGCAGATTCACCGGCCATACCGTTATCCGTCGACTGCTCGTCTTCCACTTCCACGCCTTCCGCTTCCAGTTCAGACTGAACGGCCTGAACCGGGATTTTCTCCGTGTGTTCCTCCCCTTCGGTCATGTCAATATTTTCTATATCATCTGCATTGTGCGTTACATTTATTTCTTCAGAAGCTTTTCCGGATCTTTTTTTAAGTCTCATTTATTATCCATCTCTCTCCTTTTTCAAATCTCGGCACCATTATAGTACGAAACGCAGAAAAAGTACAGTGAATTCTTTTTGTTCCGCCGGGCCGGCGTTTTCCCGTCTCTTACTTGCGCAGGCCGGCGTCTTCCTATATAATGACTTTTGTGCGGTAAAATATCTCCTTTACCAGAGATAAAGGAAACATTTTGAAAGGAGACTTATAAAATGAGTGGTTCATCATTTGGAAAACTGTTTCGGATTACAACCTGGGGTGAGTCCCACGGCGCCGGAATCGGCGTTGTGATCGACGGATGTCCTGCCGGGATCCTTCTCAATGAGGATATGATACAGGCATTTCTCGACAGGCGCAGGCCGGGGCAGAGCAAATATACAACAAAACGCAGCGAGACGGATGCCGTGGAGATCCTGTCCGGTGTTTTTGAGGGAAAGACAACCGGTACTCCCATCTCTCTGCTGGTGCGCAACCAGGATCAGCGCTCCCGGGATTATGGAAATATTGCCCATACCTTTCGCCCCGGACATGCAGACTACGGATTTTTTGAAAAATACGGATTCCGGGATTACCGGGGCGGCGGACGATCCTCCGGCCGCGAGACGATCGGGCGCGTCGCGGCCGGCGCGGTAGCCTCTGCTCTCCTAAGGGAGCTGGGTATCTCAGTACGCGCATACTCAAAATCTATCGGGCCTTACACGGTTCCCGAAGAAGAGTACAACTTCTCCGAAATTTTTGAAAACAGTTTCTACCTTCCCAACAATGACACTGCCGAAAAGGCGGCAGAATACGTCTCTTCCCTGATGTCGGAATGCGACTCCTGCGGAGGCGTCATCGAGTGCACCGCAGAAGGTCTTCCTGCCGGGCTGGGAGAACCGGTATTTGACAAGCTTGACGCTCTTCTCGCACAGGCTGTCATGTCGATCGGCGCAGTGAAAGGAGTAGAGATCGGCGATGGTTTCCGGGCGTCCGCTTCTGTAGGGAGCAAGAACAACGATCCCTTCTTTACTGACGGAAAAAAGATTTACAAGAAGACCAATCACGCCGGCGGCTCCCTGGGAGGACTGAGCGACGGCTCAACCCTGGTGCTGCGCGCGGCAGTGAAGCCCACCTCATCTATCGCAAGGCCCCAGGACACAGTAAACGAGGCCGGAGAAAATACGGAGATCGTAGTCAAAGGACGCCATGACCCCCTCATCGTCCCCCGGGCTGTGGTCGTAGTAGAGTCAATGACAGCCGTGACACTTGCCGATCTTCTTTTACAAAATATGTGCTCCAGGATTGAAAATATCAGAAAAATATACACAGAGAACTAGACAAAGCAAGACAAAACGGGCGGATCTGATATCAGCGGTAATTTGCCGGTACCAGATCCGCCCGTTTTTTATTTACACCCGGAAACATCCTCCGCCTATGAATTCTCTCAGAAGAGAATTGGTAGGCACGTTCTCGCTTCCTATCCCGACGAAATAGTCAAAAAACTTGAGCAGCCGTTTCGCTTCCAGATATTCCCGTGAATCCCGATCCACGCCAAAAAGCAGCGGTTCCACATACTGCTTTAAGACCGCAAGTTCATATAAAAGAGAAGAATTAAACATCACGTCCGCCTCCTCCTGATAAGGAAAGATATTTTCCTCCTCTCCCCGGCGGACCGACGGCCACATTGCGATCGTCTGCATGGCAGACGCTCCGCGCGTTCTCGCATCTCTCACAATTCTCCGGATCAGCCGCCCGTCTGTGGACGGTATCCGGTTATGCTCGTCGATATTGAGCTGAGTGAGCGCACTGATATAAATCTTAAATTTATTCTCATCGCTGAGCATCTCCGACAGCTTCGGGTTCAGGCAGTGAATCCCTTCTATAATAAGAATATCATTTTCTCCCAGCTTTTTGGGATGCCGCTCATACTCCCGTTTCCCGGTTTTGAAATTAAAAACAGGAAGGCATACTGCTTCGCCCCTGAGAAGCCGGGCCATGTCATCATTAAATTTTGCTATGTCAATAGCCTCAATACATTCAAAATTATAGTTTCCATCTTTGTCCCGGGGGGTATGCTCCCGATCCACAAAATAATTGTCCACCGCGATCGGATGCGGCCTGAGTCCATTGACTCTCAGCTGGATCGCCAGCCTGTGGGAAAAGGTGGTCTTTCCAGAAGAGGAAGGGCCTGCCACGAGCACGAACTTTACATTTTGCCTTTCTGCGATCCTCTTTGCGATCTCTCCGATCCTCCGCTCCTGGTACGCTTCCTGGACAAGCACGACCTCCCTCATATCGTATCGGGTGATCATATCATTTAAAGCGCCGACTGTGTCGATTTCCTGAAGATCGCCCCATTTTACAGATTCTCTCAACACCCGGAACAGTTTTGGAAGCGGTTCAAAAGGCGGTACCTGCTCTGGATTTTCCCTGTCAGGCATCTGGAGCACAAATCCGCCGTTATAAGGGATCAGGGAAAAATACTTCAGGCATCCGGTATCCGGCACCATATATCCGTAAAAGTAATCTTCAAACTCATTGATACTGTATATATTCACTTTGGACACGCGCCTGAATTCAAAGAGTTTTTCCTTGTCGTACATACCGTGGCGATGAAATCGCTCCACCGCCTCCGCCGTATGGATGGAACGTTTCCGAATGGGAAGAGCCTCTTCTGACAGTTCCCTCATCCGATGCGATACCTTTTCAAGAAAACCCTCGTCCGTTGTCACATTTCCGTCTACAGTACAGTAATAGCCGCTGCCCAGAGAAAAATGAATGCGCACTCTCTGGATCCTGTCATGCCCCGCCGCATCATGTACCGCTTTTACAAGGAGGAAACACAGGCTCCTCACATACGCCGCATGGCCGATCTCGTCTGCTGTTGTCACAAATGTCAGCTCACAGTCGCTCTCTACTGTCTTTGCCAGCTCCTGGAGCCGCAGTCCGTCCACAAACACGAGCACGATCTGATGTTCATAACGGGGCTGGCACTCTTCTGCAATTTCCCGGTATGTGATCCCTTTTTCATACCTTTTCTTTTCTCCGTCTATTGTAACTGTACAATACTGAACCGCCATTTTATTCCTCCTTGATCAAGGGCCCGCACACCGGCTGCAAAACAGCCCGAATCTTTTTAAGTTATATAAACAGTCCGCCAAATCGCCCGGTCTTCATATTTACGGAATCACCTGGAACGGATGGATAACAGGAGCCGTTTTCACTTCCAGGCCCGGAAGCTTATCCGCCAGGAACTGCTTCATATCGTCCATAAATATGTATTCTGTCCCGTAATGTCCGGCGTCGATCACCGCCAGGCCCTGCGCCACCGCATCCAGGCCTTCGTGATGACCGATATCCCCCGTCACCAGCACATCAGCCCCTTTTTCTACAGCAACAGGGATCTCCGATTTCCCCGCTCCCGGTGAAACCGCAATTCTGTACACAATACGTTCCATATCCCCGAACACTTTCAGGCTCCCCAGTTTCAGACTATGCCGGACATGGACGCAGCATTCGGAAAGTGTCATTGGTTTTTCCAGATTTCCGATCCGCCCGATGCCCTGCTCTTTCCCGCCGTCCGATGAAGTGACATCCAGAACGCGGGCGTCCCGTATATCCAGAATGCGCTCCGAAAGTTCCGCCATCCCCAGTACATCATAATTCGTATGCATGGCATAATACGAGATATCACTTCGGATCAGGCGCAGGAGCCTTCGGCCGGTAAAATCCTCATCCGTTACTTTCTTCACAGGGGAAAAGATGAGCGGGTGATGGGTGATCAGCATATCCGCCCCCGCTTTTTCAGCGCTGTCGATCACATGATCTGTAGCGTCAAGGGCAAGATAAATCCGGTTTACTTCTTTTTCCGCCCGGCCAGCCAGAAGTCCCACATTGTCAAAGTCCAGCGCCGCCTCTCTCGGATAAGACGCTTCAATCACCTGTATAATCTCTCTGCACAGCATAATAATTCAGTCCTTTCTCTGCACAATCCAACTCCGCCTCCACTTCTCTGCGCCTTTCGGCAATCCTGAACGAGTTCCCGGATTCCAGCCGGGACAGGATCTGCTTTCTGATGCTGATCTCCCGCTCAAGGAATTCGCGCAGAACGGGATTTCTGTTTTCCAGCAGGAGTTTCCCGTATCTTAACTCCGCTTCACTCCAGGGAGTTTCCGGCTTTTTTTTCTCCCGGTGTTCCCTGATCGGAGGCTTAACTTTCATCATGGGATAGTATTTCCCATCTTCCTCTACCATATCTTCTTTGAGAAATAAAAAGCCTTCCTCTAAAAGAAAGGCTCTCACTTTTTCTATTTCAGACTGGGGCTGCAGAATACACTCCTCCAGGTGTTCCACCACACGGGCTCCCTCCTTCAGTATGCGTATCATCAGTCCTCCGCCCATCCCCGCGAGAACGGCAGAATCCGCCTCTCCCGGTTTCAAAGCCAGAAATCCGTCTGACAAACGCAGCTTGATTCTGTCTTCCAGGCCGTTATCCCTGATATGCTCCAGAGCCCTCTGAAGAGGGCCTCTGTTTACATCCGCCGCAATGGCTCCTGATATCCGCCCGCTTTTCACCAGCCAGATAGGGATATACGCATGGTCTGTGCCTATATCAGCAAGACAGCGCCGATCACTCACCAGTTCCGCCACCGCCTTCAGACGGACTGACAAATAAGATGGATATCCCATATCTGCTCCGCAGTTCCCGTCTTTCCTGTCAGTCAAGGTAATCCCTCAGCTTCCTGCTTCTGCTGGGATGGCGGAGCTTGCGCAGCGCTTTTGCCTCGATTTGACGGATACGTTCTCTGGTTACGTCAAACTCTCTTCCAACCTCTTCCAGCGTACGGGCGCGTCCGTCATTCATGCCGAAACGCAGCCTGAGCACCTTCTGCTCCCTCTCTGTGAGTGTATCCAGCACCTCGTCCAGCTGTTCTTTCAGAAGAGTCTGCGCAGCCGCCTCTGCCGGCACCGGCACATTGTCATCCTGTATGAAATCACCCAGATGGCTGTCCTCCTCCTCACCGATCGGCGTCTCAAGTGAAACCGGCTCCTGGGAGATCTTGAGGATCTCACGCACACGCTCCACGGGCATGTCCAGTTCCTTTGCGATCTCTTCCGGGAGAGGCTCCCTTCCCAATTCCTGTAAAAGCTGTCTCGAAACCCGGATCAGTTTGTTGATCGTCTCTACCATGTGCACCGGGATGCGGATGGTTCTGGCCTGATCCGCGATCGCCCGGGTGATCGCCTGACGGATCCACCATGTAGCATAGGTACTGAATTTATATCCTTTATGATAATCAAACTTCTCCACAGCCTTGATCAGCCCCAGATTTCCCTCCTGTATCAGATCCAGGAACAGCATTCCACGGCCGACATATCGTTTTGCGATGCTGACGACCAGACGGAGATTTGCCTCTGCAAGTTCTTTTCTCGCATCCTCATCTCCTTCCTCCATCCGTTTTGCCAGCTCGATCTCGCGTTCCGCGCTCAGGAGGGGGACCTTTCCTATTTCCTTCAGATACATGCGAACCGGATCTTCTATGCTCACACCCTCAGGGACAGACAGGTCGATGTTTTCCATATCAACCTCTTCTTCATCAGAAATGATATCGTCGATCTCCACGTCGATATCGTCTCCCTCATCCCCGCTGATGCGCAGAACATCTATATTATTCGCTTCCAGATAATCAAATACTTTCTCCATCTGATCTGTATTCAATTCCATATCCGAGAAGAAATCGTTGATTTCCTGAACATCCAGTATGCTCTTTTTCTTTTTTCCCAGCGCAACCAGTTCATTCATTCTTTCCAGAAACTTCTGTGTGTTTTCTTCCATGTGTCCATCCTTCCTTCGCCGCGCATACACGCAGGCTATCTTGTTTTATTTTATCCTTAATCAATAGAAATATGCAGTTGTCTCAGCTCTTCCAGCTTCCGCTTCTCTTCCATCAGATGCTGCAGTCCGGCCATATCTGAAGGCGCCAGATCCAATGTTTTCTGATCGATACTGTGCGCCTTTACTCGGAGGATCGTCTCTCTGAGCGCCTGTTCTCTCTCCTCCTTTGTTCTCAGTTCCCTGATCCGGGTGTGAAAGAGAGAAGCCGCTTCCCGATGATCGTTTTCCTCCGTAAAATAATCCAGGATCCGGGCCGGGTTCAGTTCCCCGGACTGACGCTGCCTGTACAAAAGCTCCGCCACTTTCCGGTATATCTCTCCTGTAAAATCGTCCGGGCTGATATAACCGCTGATACAGTCAAACAGTTTTTCGCTTTCTATCATCCAGGTCAGAAGCGCCTTCTGCGAGGTGAGTATTCCGTCCTCTTTTTTCCGCTCGTTTCCTTCTGCCTTTTTCGGCCGCCGCACCGGCCTGGCCATTCCCGCGCCGACCGCTGTTTTGGTAACCAGCTTTGACAGGCTGTCCCTGCCGATCTTATAAGCGGAGGCCACCGCCTCTATGTAGTTGTTCCGCTCCAGCTCATCCTCGAACTCGAGAAGCCGTCCTGCCGCCTCGCGGAAAAATGCCGTCTTGCCTTCCGGGGATGCCATGTCATAGTCCCTCTCCAGTATTTTCAGGCTGAACATAAAGCCGTTCCGGGCATTTTCAATCCGCTTTTCATACTCTTCTTTTCCAAGATTCTTAATAAATTCATCCGGGTCTTTGTACGGATCCATACGGATAACTTTTGCCGATATTCCTGCGTCCCTCAGTATGGGGATCGCTCTGAGCGCCGCTTTCGTTCCCGCCTCGTCGCTGTCATATGTAAGATATACCTCTTTCACATAGCGTTTGATCAGCGATGCATGTCCCGCGGTAAGGGCCGTTCCCAGAGAAGCAACCGCGTTGGTAAATCCTGCCTGATGAAGGGAGATCACATCCATATAGCCCTCGCACAGCAGAAAATACGGCATTTTTGAGGTCCGCGCCCTGTTCAGGCCGTACAGGTTCCGGCTTTTGTCAAACACCGGCGTCTCCGGCGAATTCAGATATTTGGGCTTGCCGTCGCCCATTACTCTCCCTCCGAAGCCGATCACTCTGCTGTTCACATCCATGATCGGAAATATGACCCGGTTCCAGAACTTGTCGTAAACGCCCTGTTTCTCATCTGTATTTACCAGACCGGCCTGACGGATCAGTTCCTCGCTGTACCCCTGCTTTCTGAGATATCTGTACAGATCGTCCCTGTATTTGTTGGAGTAGCCCAGACCAAAGGCGGTGATCGTATGGTCTGAAAGCCCCCGGTCCTTCAAATATGTATATGCCTGTATGCCTTTTTCCGACTTCAGCTGGACGTAAAAGTATTTTGCCGCCTGTTTGTTTACTTCGAGTATGGATGACTTCAAATCTGCTCTTTCCTTTGCCTCTCTCGAGTATTCCGGCTCGGGAAGACTGATCCCGGCCCTGTCAGCCAGATACCGGACTGCCTCCACAAAAGAATAGTTTTCGTATTCCATGAGAAAAGTAAAGACATTTCCGCCTGCTCCGCATCCGAAACAGTAGTACATCTGTTTCTGCCTGCTTACGGAAAAAGACGGAGACTTCTCATTGTGGAAGGGACAGAGCCCGAAATAGGAACTGCCCTTTTTCTGCAGCCGGACATAACCGGATATTACATCTACTATATCATTTCTCGTTCTTATCTCTTCAATCAGCTCATCCGAATAGTACATGCCATCCTCCATATCACTCAGTACACTGAAGCCAAAGAATACCCTATATTATATATTCGACAAAACCTTTTTCTTTCCTTTTATTTTTTCCATGATTCCGGTATAAAATAATCCTGAAACTTTTTTACTGCATAAGAATCTGTCATGCCCGCTATGTAATCACAGACAATCTGCTCCCTGCTGCTCTCAGCGCGGGAAAGCGCATCCTGAAACTGCCCGGGAAGGGATTCCGGATGCTTCACATAATACTCAAAGAGCTGTTCGATCATATGTATAGCCTTTTCCTCCTCCCCTTTCGCCCTCGGATTCAGATAAACATTCTCAAACATAAACTTCCGAAGATCTGACATCGCTTTTCCCACCTGATCCGACATTCGTATTTCGGGCTGGTCCATGCTGTTTGTGATCACATCATGGACCATTTTGTTAAGACGCGCCTTACAGGAGCCTCCCAGAACCTCCCTGATCTCGGAGGGAATGTCCTCCTCTGTCAAAATCCCGCCCCGGATGGCATCATCCATATCATGATTGATGTATGCAATTTTGTCAGACAGTCTGAGAACCTGCCCCTCCAGGGTATGGGGAGTGCCGGAAGTCTGGTGGTTCAGGATACCGTCCCGCACTTCCCAGGTGAGATTGAGACCGCGCCCATCCTTTTCAATGCAGTCCACCACACGGAGGCTCTGTTTCTGATGCTGGAAATGATATACCTCATTCAGAGCCTTTTCCCCGGCGTGCCCGAACGGCGTATGTCCCAGATCATGTCCCAGGGCGATTGCCTCCACCAGATCTTCATTAAGCCTCAGCGCTTTTGCTATTGTCCTGGCATTCTGGGAAACCTCCAGTGTATGAGTCATCCTGGTCCTGTAATGGTCTCCCTTGGGGAGAAGAAATACCTGTGTTTTCTGCTTCAGCCTCCGAAATGCTTTGCAGTGCAGGATCCGGTCCCTGTCCCGCTGAAATACAGGCCGGATGTCACACTGAGGCTCCTCCCTCTGCCTGCCTCTGGAATCTCTGCTCCGTACAGCATAAGGGCTTAAATATTCCCGTTCCCGCTCTTCAAGCTGTTCTCTGATCGTTCCTGCCATTTCTATTTCTCCTTCAGACGTTCCTCGATCGCGTCAACAACAGTCTTTAATACCTTAACTCTCGCATAATATTTATCGTTTCCCTCTACGACCACCCACGGCGCATAATCCGTGGATGTGCGCAGCAGCATCTCGTTCACCGCATCTTCATACAGATCCCACTTCTCTCTGTTTCTCCAGTCCTCGTCCGTGATCTTCCATTGTTTTTCCGGGTTTTCCTGGCGTTCCCGGAACCGTCTCTCCTGCTCGTCTTTGTCAATGTGCATCCAGAATTTGATCACGATCGCTCCCGCATCATGCAGGTCTTTTTCCATATCATTGATTTCCTTGTATGCTCTCTGCCACTCTTCCTTTGTGCAGAACCCCTCGATCCGTTCCACCATAACGCGCCCGTACCAGGTCCGGTCAAAAATGGCGACATGCCCGGCTTTTGGCATGGCGCGCCAGAAACGCCACAGGTAATGATGGGCTTTTTCTATATCATTGGGAGAAGCGGTTGGATTTACCATATATCCTCTGGCATCCATTTTTGCCGTCAGTCGTTTGATCGCGCCTCCCTTTCCTCCTGCGTCCCAACCTTCAAATCCAAGCACGACCGGGATTCTCCTTCTATAGAGCTCCCCGTGCAGTTTCTCCATCTTCTTCTGGAGTTTTTCAAGCTTCGCGTCATACTCCTCTCTTGTATATTTAAGAGTCAGATCCGCCTTTGAGAGAATAGACACCTGAAGTTCCCGCAGTTCTCTGTCCGCTTCCTGCGCCACCTGAGAGACATTCCCGCAGCTCTGTCCAGCCTCAGTTCCCGCTTTCTTTTCCGCCTGTACAGACAGTTTTTCAATCTGATCAGCCATGGCTTTGATGACAGTAGTATAGATCTTCACCGTGGCGAACCTGCGGTCAGTGGCCTCAACGATCGTCCATGGCGCATAGTCCGTATCTGTTTTGAACAGCATATCTTCCATCATAGCCGCATATTCGTCGTATTTTGCATTCCGCTCCAGATCGCCCTGTGTTACGCGCCAGGCGGTTTCCTTATTCTTCTGGAGTTTCTCGAACCGTTTCTTCTGTTCTTTCTTACTGATATCCAGAAACAGTTTGATGATCACAGTTCCGTCGTCCGTAAGCTGCTCCTCAAAGGAATTGATGGAGTGGAAAGCTTCCGGCAGTTCTTTCCCTTTTGTCCGCTTTTCAAAACGGTCGATCAGCACACGTCTGTACCAGCTCCCGTCATAAATGGCGATCCTGCCTTTTTCAGGCGTCTTTGTCCAGAACCTCCACATAAACGGATGCATCCGCTCTTCTTCTGTCTCGTTCTTTATCGGATATACCTGAAAACCTCTGGGATCCATGCTCTGGATCAGACGTCCGATCTGAAGCCCCTTCCCGGCAGCGCCAAATCCTTCAAAAACAATCATAACAGGAATTTTCAGTGCCTTGCACTCTCTTTGGAGAAATCCGATCCTTGTCTCAAGCTGGGACATTTTCTCTTTATACTCTTCTTTTGACATCTTTTTTGACAGATCAACTTTTTCTAACATATTCCTTCCTCCACGTTCCTTATTCAGATAGTATTGACGTGTTTCTGTAAATTATTGTAATTATATCATATAATAAAATAAAAAAAGGAAAATCCATCCAAGATTTTCCCTTTTTTCCAAACTTTATTATTCCTTTTCATTTTTAACGTTCTGACTGTCATCCAGCTGTTCCATCAGCCGTATGACTGTCTCTTATACACATCTCCGAGCCCACGAGACACTGAGCGATGTCGTA
>ERZ1090869.133-NODE-133-length-41166-cov-26.488385_pt1 | contig 41166 bp, 59 predicted proteins | sample MGYA00478474_ERZ1090869 | MGnify/ENA primary metagenome ERZ1090869 (study PRJEB33644, sample SAMEA5815748) | chicken gut metagenome | biome: Chicken; feature: Gastrointestinal Tract; material: Caecum | place: Ireland | collected 2019-01-01 | study: A study of the... | reverse complement strand
AATTGAGCCAGTTATTGAATTGTATAACGACGTGGTATGGGCGTCGTTCAACACACTGCACAACAAAATCAACCCATATAAGGAAAGCTGATATGATCACTATTACCAGAGAAAACGCGGAGATTAAATCATTCATCACTGGTTTCCTGAGCGACACGGCGCACGATAAACAATCGTCAAACAGCCTGCTTGCCAATGTGTTTCGTATCGCACTGGCATCGCTGGAAGCAGAGCCAGTGGCGTGGAAGGTAACCTTCACGCAAATTGACCATGAATATAATACGTTCACCGCTATGTATTCTGACAAAGCAGAAGCCGAACGGTGGGTGCGACTGCATAAAGTCGGTGATTTTCGGGCAGATATAACACCGCTTTATACCGCCAAGCCAGTGCCGGTAGTACCTGGGGAAATTGCTGATGATTTAATGGAGAAATTACCGAAAAGTGATGCATGGGCTAATGGGTTTCGTGGTGGCTGGAACTCCTGCCGCGCAGTCATGCTTCAGTCCGGAAACTTTCGGGAAATCGCGGAAACGTCAACCAACTCTCCGGTAATTCCTAGTGAGGTGTTGTCTGCAATCCTGAAGTTTGCCAGGGTTCGCGCCGATTTCGATGATTTTGACGGTGACAGGCGAGGTATCGGTGATTGTCTGGATGAGACTGAGCATGAGCTTATCGTTACCATTAACAAATATGCCAGTCAGTTGGCAGTAGTACTTGTTGGGCTTGATGAACGTGCAGCTTTCAATGCCTGGAATAACGAAGAGAACCTCCCCATAGCTGGTGTTAGCGCAAAAAACGCTGCCTGGTTAGCCTGGCAAGCCCGCGCTGAGTTGGGTCGCTCGTTAGCCGTAAACTCTCCGGTAACTCAGGATGGTTGGATAAGCTGTAGTGAGCGAATGCCTGAGAAGAATCAGAACGTGCTCATTTCGGTGAATTTCGATAGCTCTCTGGTTGAACCGCTAATATGCTCCGCACGCTATACTGGAAGTACATTCCGGAGAGGGGATGCAACGATTAAGCCGGGTAATGATATTGAGCAGGCAACTCACTGGATGCCGCTACCAGAACCACCGCAGGAGGTGAACTGATGAAAAATGAAGTCGACAATGTTATCACCCTGGTACAGCCAAAATCAGAGGAGGAAGGACTCCTCAACGTTGTGATAACCGACAGAAAAAGCGGCGAGCAAAAATGCTGTCAGCATATCCGTACAACAATTTCAGAAGTGAATCGTACGATTACCTGTAACCGATGCGGATTGGCTTTAGATCCGTTCGAGCTTGTTCTCGACCGTGCGAGAAACGGTGAAAACATAGTGTCTGAGATTAAATCACTCTATGCAAAGCGGGATGCTCTTCGTGAAGCTGTGGCACAACTTGAACGTGAAGAGAAAAATGCCAAATCCCGGTTACGAGCAGCCAGGACAGCAATACTGTATGCGGAAAATGACCTTAAAAATATTGAGCAGGAGGTGAATCGATGACCTGGCCTGAAGCATTCACAACGGTAGGAATTGCAATGGCGGTGGCGATGGTGGTGTATTCAATTTGCCGCTGGGGATAAAAACGGTTTGCGGGAAAAGGAGAGTTAAGTAGAATTGCTGCGGGTGCTTGAGGCTATCTGTCTCGGGCATGCCACCAAAGGCAGATAGAGAAAAGCCCCAGTTAACATTACGCGTCCGGCAAGACGCTTAACATTAATCTGAGGCCATATCTATGCGACACATAGAGATTAGCCTCTTACGGACCGAAAGGTCAAGGAGAAGTAGGCTATGAAGCAGCAAAAGGCGATGTTAATCGCCCTGATCGTCATCTGTTTAACCGTCATTGTGACGGCACTGGTAACGAGGAAAGACCTCTGCGAGGTACGAATCCGAACCGGCCAGACGGAGGTCGCTGTTTTCACAGCTTACGAATCTGAGGAGTAAGAGTGACCCGGGCGGGGAACCGATCCCATCCCCGCCCACCTCTGATGTGTCAGGCATCCTCAACGCACCCGCACTTACCCCGCTTCGGCGGGTTTTTTGTTGCGTGCTGAATACGCAGGGTGAAAAATAACCATATATTTGATTATATACACAACAAAAAATAAAAGTCATTGCACCTGCACATTAAACAATCAAATATACGGCGTGAAATAAATATTTTTCAGATTAATATTTTTGTCTCTATGTTGATATAACCGTTTGTACTTATAAACCTGGAGGCATCGTGGAAAAAATAAAGAAACTATTTAGTAGTAAATACGCAGTCATACGTCGTGATGACCTGTCAGTTATAGTCGAAATGGATTACTTCCCTGAAACCCCAAAATCAATGATGTATCGTAATGGTCGAAAGGCAATTTTTTTACCGATGAGGGTAAGTGACGTTATGGGAAATGATAAACTGCTGGATGAATTGCGAGTCAGAGCATCCTGTTAGTATTGGCATTAATTCTGGTATACTACATAACGGGCTGAACACCCATTCTACTGCGCCAGCGGAGAACTACGATGGCGCATATACAACTGGTCAAACAAACCTCTTCCGGATTACTTCTCCCGGCGACGCCGGAGAGTTGTGATTTTCTGCATCAAATCAAAATAGGTGAGTGGATACACGCAGACTTTAAGCGTGTGCGTAACTACGCATTCCACAAGCGTTTTTTCAAACTCCTGCAACTGGGATTCGATTACTGGACTCCGGTCGGTGGTGCGATCACGCCTCGCGAACGAGAACTGGTGTCCGGTTTCGTTGATTACCTGTGTGAATCAGTAGGCCGGGAACATACGCCAGCTCTGAGCGAAGCTGTAGAGCAATATCTGAATACAGTTGCGACACGCAGAACCCGGGATACGGCATTGCTAAAGTCGTTTGAGGCTTTTCGCGAGTGGGTAACCATTCAGGCCGGATTTTACACCGAGCATATTTATCCGGACGGTAGCCGCGGGCGTCGAGCGAAATCCATCGCGTTTGCGAATATGGACGAAACCGAGTTTCAGCAGGTTTATAAATCTGTGCTGAATGTGCTGTGGAACTGGATCCTGTTCCGTAAATTTTCCTCTCCGGAACAAGTCGAAAATGTGGCCGCGCAGCTACTGGAGTTTGCGTAATGGTGAATTTACGTAAAGCGGCGCGGGGCCAGATGTGCCAGGTCAGAATCCCTGGATACTGCAATCATAATCCTGAAACGTCTGTGCTGGCGCATTACCGACTGGCGGGAACGTGTGGAACGGCGATAAAACCACACGATATGCAGGCAGCGATTGCCTGTAGCTCGTGCCACGATTTAATCGACGGGCGGGTAAAAACCAGCGATTACACCAAAGAAGAATTACGCCTGATGCATGCAGAAGGTGTTTTTCGCACACAAGAAATCTGGAGAAAGGAAGGTTATTTATGATTTACCCAACGAATACAGGAAAAAGCGGAGAACACCTTCGTCTCACCACGCTGGAAAGTGTCTGGATTCAGGGGAAACTGCGTATGTGGGGGCGCTGGTCGTATATTGGTGGCGGTAAGACGGGGAATATGTTTAACCAGATGTTGACCTCTAAAAAGCTGACAAAAACGGCAATTAACGAGGCGCTCCGGAGGATGAAAAAAGCAGGTCTGGACAAACCTGAACTTGAGGCTTTTTTGCGGGATATGATCAACGGCAAGCAAAAAAGCTGGCTGGTGCATTGTACTGACGCAGAGGCGTTATGCATTGATCGGGTGATTAGTGAAGTGCTGGCAGAACACCCAGGATTGATTTGTATCCTCCAGCAACGATATGAAGGGAGGGGGATGACTAAGCGAAAAATGGCTGAATTGCTGAATGATTCACACCCTGAGTGGTGTTTCCGGACGTGCTGCAGTCGGGTAGATGTATGGCTAAATCTTGCTGAATATATGCTCTATCTGCCGATGCGTGATGCATTCTCTTCCGGGGATCTAAAAACCGTTTGTTGACTCAATCTGTTATCCGGGGCTATATTCCTCACGCGCCAGCAAAATCTGGCGTCGGGATTGGCGTCCCGGATGTTTACGGAGCGATATGAGACGCGCCCGCGTCTTTTTTTCATATCGTTTGCACAGTCACATTCGCGCTTTATGGTGGGCTGTGTGGGGGAGCCGAAAGGCTCGCCGGTTTCCGTACCCGGTTACGCCAACCCTGCACAGTTCGCCACCAGTTCGATTGGCGTCGTCGGTGGCGATAATTTCCAAATGTACGGAGTTATCGTTATGACCACTCAAATCTCTGTTGAAACTCTCTCCCCGATCACCCATAACCAGATCCCTGTTATTACCACCGAACTTTTGGCGCAGCTTTATGGCACCGAAATTCTGAATATCCAGGTTAACTTCACCAGAAACAAAGAGCGTTTTGTCGAAGGGAAGCACTTTTTTAAAGCATCGGGTGAAGAATTAAAAAATTTGCGACTTACTTTAAGTAAGTCACAAAACCCCATATCTCCCAAAACCCGCTCGCTCATACTCTGGACAGAACGCGGAGCAGCCCGTCATGCCAAAATGCTGGAAACCGATCAGGCGTGGGATGTGTTCGAAAAACTGGAAGACTGCTATTTCAGTCAAAAGGATCCGTCAACGCCAGTTTCATGCCAGAAAAGTTACGACACGCGAGTTCTCTGTTATCAGCGAGGCGGTGTCACTGTTTCCACAATTCAGTTACGGGATGATGATATTGTTATTTCCCTTGAGTCATGGCTGGAACTGGCGAGAGCCAATGGTTGGTTTGTTGTTCGCAGAGATAAACTGGTGGAAAGGTTGATGCAGCTTTAAAAAGTTCTTGCATTTTTGCACATAAACTGCTTCAATTCCGGTACGCTTCGCAAAGCTGTATCGCGAGGCGAATCAAGCGCATGAACTTTACCAGAACCCGCCATTGAGCGGGTTTTGTTGTTTCTGGAGAACACCCATGAAATTTTATGAATTATCTTCTGATTCCCGATCTCAGGCCAAAATCACACTGGGTCAGTTCATTGTGGCTCGGGCTAACCCGGGGGTGGATGATTTTGAAAATTTGGGGCATTGCATCGCTGCCGCGTTTATTGCGATGGAGCGCTATGAAAGCGCCCCTGAGGTTGGTGAGGGGCGTAGCGGGAACGGAATACCCGTTAATGGCGATCAAAACTCACTTCTTGATTAAATGCCATGAGCGATCTGCCGCTTGAGTGACTAGCACCCGAGGGTTCTTTTTTATTGTCCCAGCGATGGCTACAACTTCTTCTCGGACTGCGCGAGCAGATGCGTTTTTTTCGGCTGTGTACTCAGCGTCTGGAAGATAAAAACCAGTTTCCTGCTCCATCTTGAATTTCGCGAAAGTATCTTCGGGATTCCATCGCCTCATGAAGGCGAGCGTAGTCATCGGATGATGCACCCACAAGCTCAACGCGGACAGTAAAACTAGCCATATATACTCCTTTAATTGATATGGTTACTTTTGGCGATTTGACGATATCAAACACGAGGATATACCGCCAGAAGCTTAATCTGGTACTCCATCTGGCCCTGGCATGTCCCGGGGCTTTTTCGTTGTTAGGCTCCGGAAACATCCTCGACTTCTTGTGAGCAAGCCAGAGAGCCTGAATCTTACATTTAGCACCATCCGAACTTTCGGAGGTGAGGTTTATGAAAATGCACAATGTCCCTCATTCCTGGTCTGACTTACTGGAACTCTTACAAAGTTGGTGGCGTGGAGATACGCCGCTGGGTGCAGTGGTTATGTCAATTATTATGGCTGGTTTGCGCATTGCCTATTTTGGCGGTGGCGGCGGCTGGAAACGAAAAACGCTTGAGATTCTGCTTTGTGGTGCCCTGACGCTGACCTTTGCATCCGCGCTTGAGTATGTCGGATGGCCTAAATCACTTTCTGTTGCCATTGGTGGTGGGGTGGGGCTGATTGGTGTTGATGCTATTCGTGGTGCGGCAATGAGGGTCATCGGTAACAAGTTCGGTGCCCATAAGGAGTAATTAATGCAGACACTTAATTCCCAGCGTAAAGCTTTCCTTGATATGGTGGCATGGTCAGAGGGAACAGATAACGGACGACAGAAAACCAGAAATCACGGTTATGACGTCATTGTTGGCGGAGAGCTATTCGCTGATTACTCCGATCACCCTCGCAAACTTGTCACGCTAAATCCGAAACTCAAATCAACAGCCGCCGGACGTTACCAGCTTCTTTCACGCTGGTGGGATGCCTACCGCAAGCAACTTGGTCTGAAAGATTTTTCTCCAGAAAGCCAGGATGCTGTAGCGCTGCAGCAGATTAAAGAGCGTGGCGCTTTACCGATGATTGACCGCGGCGATATTCGTCAGGCAATCGACCGTTGCAGCAATATCTGGGCGTCGTTACCTGGTGCAGGTTACGGTCAGTATGAACATAGAATCGGTGACCTGATTTCCCGATTTAAAGAAGCTGGTGGGGTGGTAAATGAAGCTGAGATATAAGCTGGTTATTGTTGCCTTCTTTGTTACCGTCATCGGTTCTTTTATCTGGTCTGCCGGGCATTACTACAGCAAATATCAACACGAAAAGGAGCGTGCTGATGAGGCTGTACGAAATGCTGAATCTGCAACAGCCATTACCAGTAACGTCCTGCAATCACTGCAAATCATCAATACAGTTATAGAGGCTAACCAGCATGCAAAACAGCAGATCGCACTGGAGTCACAGAGAACCCAGGAAGATATCAAAGTGGCTGTTGCGGATGATGATTGCGCTGTTCGTGTTGTTCCTTCTGGTGCAGTTAAGCGGTTGCACGAATACGCGAACGGTATACGTGTCGGTGCCGGTCGTTCCGTTACCAGCCAGTCTGACGGATGAAACACCCCAGCCAGATTTACCCGACCCGTTTACGTGGGGAGCCAGCCTTAACCTGAATGTTGCGTTGTTGTCAGCGTTAGCACAGTGCAACAGGGATAAGGCCGATATCAGGACTTTTGAGAAAAACAGGGCAGCACAAACCAATGGCACGATTAAACGTTGAAGTTATCCCACCAGACAGCGAAACGATGAACGGGATTTTTGCAGAGATTGAACGTAAATATGCGCATCAGCCGATGACGCAAAAAGTTATCGATGAAATGCAACGCGAAGCGGCGCGCCTTGTAAGGCGAGCGACAAACACGAAGGTTACGTTTGTTCGGGACTGACATTACAGAAGCTCCTTTGATAAGGGGCTTCGATAATGTCACTAAGAGGAAAAATTCATGGCAAAACCGGACTGGGAGGCCATCGAATCGGCATACCGGGCCGGAGTCCTTAGCCTCCGTGATATAGGCGAGAAATACGGCGTAACAGAAGGGGCTATCAGGAAGAGGGCCAAAAAGCTTGGTTGGGTACGCAGTGGCGGTACGCAGGTTTGCAAAAATGGTACGCAAAAAAGAAAAGTGCGTACCAGCAGAAAGCCTGCCATTACTGGCCTTACACAAAAAGGTACGCAACCAAAAACAGAACCTACACTGGATACGAAACCGATACGCGGAATGCGTACCGATCCCCCGACTAACCCATTCCAACCCGGTAACCAGCAGGCATTAAAACACGGTGGTTATGCCCGTCGCCTTCTGCTCAAAGATGAGGTGATAGAGGACGCTAAAGCGTTGACGCTCGAGGACGAATTATTTCGCCTTCGTGCTAACAACCTTGTCGCTGCAGAGAATATTGGTCGGTGGCTGGTGTCGCTGGAAGATGCTAATGGGGACCAGGAAAGGAAGATGCTGATGGAAAATATCAGCGCCGCCGAGAAAGCAATGATGCGCAATACAGTTCGTATTGAGTCCATCGTTGGCACGCTTGCGACGGTAGGAAAAATATTTGCTGATACAGCCTACCGCAAGGCCGCCACTGATAAGGTGTCTCTGGAGGCTGATCGTCTTCGCCGTGATGCAGGTATTGATGATGGCAATGGAGAGCGTGACCTCAATGACTTCTACTCTGACATCCAAAGCGACGCTTAATCCGGCTTTACGTAGTTTCTGGACTACGCGGGCACGTAACAAAGTGCTTTATGGTGGCCGGTCATCGTCAAAATCATGGGATGCCGCTGGCATTGCCATATTTCTGTCGAATAAATACACCCTGCGTTTTTGTTGTGCCCGTCAGATCCAGAATAAAATCGAAGAGTCGGTTTATACCCTGCTCAAAATTCAGATAGACAGGTTTGGCCTGCGGCACCGTTTCCGGATTCTGAACAACAAAATCATTAACCGGGTTACTGGCTCGGAATTTGTTTTTTATGGATTATGGCGCAACATCGAAGAAATTAAATCACTGGAGGGGATCGATGTGTTGTGGCTGGAAGAAGCCCACGCACTGACGGAATACCAGTGGAAAATTCTGGAGCCAACGATCCGTAAAGAGGGTTCGGAATGCTGGTTCATATTCAACCCCGGACTTGTTACTGATTTCGTCTGGCGCAACTTCGTTGTTGATCCGCCCGAAGGCACTCTCATCCGCAAAATTAACTATGACGAAAATCCGTTTCTGTCTGACACCATGCTTAAGGTTATCGACGCGGCGCGACGCCGTGATCCGGATGGTTTTAAACATGTGTATGAGGGCGTTCCGGAGTCTGATGATGATGCGGCAATCATCAAACTGTCCTGGATAGAAGCCGCAGTGGATGCGCACAAAACGTTAAATTTCGAACCCAGTGGAAGAAAGCGTATTGGCTTTGACGTGGCTGACAGTGGTACAGATAAGTGCGCTAACGTTTACCGTCACGGATCCGTTGTTTTCTGGGCCGACGAATGGAAGGCCAAAGAAGATGAATTACTGAAGAGCTGCCAGCGTACTTATCAGGCGGCGCTGGAGCGTGAAGCAGATATTGTTTACGACTCTATCGGTGTTGGTGCGTCTGCCGGTGCTAAATTCTCTGAAATTAACGCTGACCGGAAGAGCGAGAATGCATACGCGCGACGTGTGAATTACCAGAGGTTTAACGCTGGTGCTGGTGTGCATGAACCAGATGACGAATACAACGGCATCCCCAACAAAGACTTTTTCGCAAATCTTAAGGCTCAGGCATGGTGGCTGGTGGCTGACCGTTTCAGAAATACGTTTAACGCCATTAACAACGGAGAACAGTATCCTGTGGATGAGCTGATCAGCATAGATTCTCGTTGTCCGTTGCTTGAAAAGCTGAAACTGGAACTGACAACACCTCATCGCGATTTTGACCGTAACGGACGTGTGATGGTTGAAAGTAAAAAAGACCTCGCAAAACGCGAGATACCGTCACCAAACGTTGCTGACGCATTCATTATGGCCTTCGCGCCAATTGATACATCGCTGGATATCTGGGAACAGCTGGGGAGACAGGCCTGATGGCACGAAACAAGCAAGCCCTGCGAAGAACTGCGCAGGCCACAGCTGATGGTTATGAGAATTTTATTGCCCGCGTAGGGATGCAGACACCTAACCAGCACTCAGCATCCACCTACCGGGCTAATTTCACCAGTCGTAACCGCATGCTGGTGGAATGGTCCTATCGTTCGTCCTGGATTATCGGCGAAGCGGTCGATGCTATCCCGGATGATATGACCCGCAAAGGCATTCGCATCACTTCGGAAATTGATGCAAAAGATCGTGGCATTCTCGAATCACAACTGGATGAGTTGCAAATCTGGGATGCGCTGAACGACGTGCTGAAATGGTCGCGCCTCTACGGCGGCGCGGTGGGTTTCATCATGATTGAGGGGCAGGCACCAATGACCCCGCTGCGACCCGAAACCATCGGTAAGGGCAAGTTTAAGGGGATTCTCCCGCTCGACCGCTGGATGATCGACCCGGTACTGACCCGCCGCATTAAAGATATGGGGCCGGACCTGGGTAAACCTGAGTTTTACGATGTGGTGACCACAGCAACGGGAATTCCTGCCTGGCGCATTCATCACAGTCGCCTGATTCGCTTTGATGGCGTCACGCTGCCATTTCAGCAGAAGATGACTGAGAACGAATGGGGAATGTCGGTTGTAGAGCGTATCTGGGATCGTCTTACCGCGTTCGACAGCGCTACTGTCGGCGCGGCGCAGCTGGTCTACAAAGCGCATCTGCGGACCTACAAGGTGGAAAAACTTCGTGAGCTTATTGCGCTGGGCGGCCAGGCATTCGAGGCGCTGCTGAAAAACATTGATCTGATTCGACAGTTTCAGAGCAATGAAGGCATGACGCTAATGGATGCCAAAGATACCTTCGAAACCCATCAGTACAACTTCAGTGGTCTGGATGACATCCTTTCGCAGTTTGCAGAACAGATTAGCGGCGCTGTTGGTATCCCACTGGTGCGGTTGTTCGGACAGTCCCCGAAAGGATTTTCTACCGGTGATGCAGATCTTGCCAACTATTACGACCGCATCAGTTCGTTGCAGGAGAGGCGTTTACGTCTTCCGGTGCGGCGGATACTGGACATCATGCATCGTTCGGAACTTGGCAAGCCGCTCCCGGATGATTTCACGTTTGAGTTTAACCCGCTCTGGCAAATGTCTGATGTCGATCGTTCAACGGTGGCGTTAAATACCACCAACGCAATCAGTACAGCGCTGGGTGATGGTCTGATGACACTGAAAGCCGCTATGACTGATTTGCGCGAAAATTCTGACGTAACCGGCATCGGGGCATCCATTACCGACGAGGACATAGAGAATGCCGAAGACGAAGCGCCGCCCGGCATCGGCGAACCTGATGACGAACCGCAGGAACCGTCAGGCGGAAATCCGCTATCGAACCAGCCTACGCAGGATAGCGCGGGCGGTCGGAGACATCGTAAATGGTCGCTACGATGGTTCAAATGACAGTATCACGGAAATTATTGAGGCGCTGGAACGCTACAGTGAAATCATCACCCCTTGGGCGACAAAGGTCGCGGAAAACTTTACTGCGGACCTGACCCGGCAGAACGAGAAAGTTTGGCGGCAACACAGCAAGAACATCAGTCGCGAGCTCCGCAATCTTGTGGAAAGCGCTCCTGTGGGCCAGGTGATGCAATTCATCATCGCCGAACAGGTCAAGTACATCAAATCGCTCCCCCTCGAGGCGGCTGACAGGGTGTACGACATCCAGAATCGGGCGATAGAAGCTGTTGTTACCGGTGGGAGAGCGGAACATTTTGCTAAAGAAATAGCCGCATCGGGTGATATAGCAAAGTCCAGAGCTGACCTGATTGCCCGTACTGAACTTGGACGTGCAACCGGAGCGCTGGATCAGGCGCGTGCGCTGTCAATTGGTTCGAATGGTTATATCTGGCGTACAGCCGAAGATGGTGACGTCAGGCATTCTCATCAGGAAATGGAAGGTAAATTTGTCGAATGGGGCAAACCTCCAACGCTTGACGGCATGACCGGTCACGCTGGCGAGCTCCCGAATTGTCGCTGTTATAAAGAAATCGTTTTTCCCACCTCCCAATCTTATCCCGCCTGAATCGCAGGTAACCCATGAAATATTTTTTCAATACCCGGCTGGGAGAAACCCGCTACCAGCTGGCTGACGGCTCGTTGCTGTGCAAAGACGTGCCGATAGGACGAACAGGTAAGCAGCTCTATGGTGCTGATGACCTGCCAAAACTGAAACCCGATAAGTTCGGTGAAATAGTCGTCACGCGTTCTCCTGAGCAGGTATTCCATCCGGCCACGCTCGCCTCATTCGAAGGGATGAGCATCACGATTCTGCATCCTGAAGATGAAAACGGGAATGTGCGGCTGGTAAATCCCGAGAACTGGAAAGAGCTTGCTGTCGGGCACCTCCAGAATGTCCGGCGCGGGACGGGTGAGCAGTCTGATTTGATGCTGGCTGACCTTATCGTCAAAGACGAAAACGCCATTCAGCTTATCGAAGATGGCCTGCGCGAAGTGTCGTGCGGCTATGACGCGGAGTACGAGCAGACCGAGCCAGGTAAAGCTGAGCAGGTCGATATTACCGGAAACCATGTGGCTCTTGTCCCTAAAGGCAGAGCCGGAAATCGTTGTGCAATTGGAGACAGAGACACAATGGCAAATCAAAAGAAAAACTGGTGGAACCGCATGCGTGCGGCCATCAAGACAGGAGATGCCGACACCATGAACGAACTGGTGGAGTCGGCTCCCGCATCGGTTACAGGAGATGAGGGGGATTTGCCGCAGGGCGTTAATCTCAACATCAACCTGTCCCCGCAGCAACCGCTACCGGACAAAGCACCAGAGATGGGCGGAGGTCCAACGGGCGACAGTGATGATGACCTCAAAACATTACTGAAAGCCCTGCTGGCTAAGCTGGAAGGAAATGCGACGGGCGATAACGACAATAAGCCTGACGATAATCCGACCGGTGACGGCGAGGACGATGAAGAGGAAACCACGATTACTGGTGACTCAGCCTGGCGTGCCGAAGTTATCGTTCCGGGTATTGATCTGAGCCGTAAGATGAAACCGACCGCGTTCAAACGTGAGGTTCTGGCTTCTGCTGACAAAACGCTGGTTCGCCAGATAGTCGGTGATGCGGATATCCGCAAATTGCCGAAACAATCGGTCGACATGGCGTTTAATGCCGTGTCTGAGATTGCCAAAGGGCGAAACACCCGCGCCACCACCGGCGATGCACAGCGCCTAAACATGGGCATGACCAGTATCGCTTCCCTGAACAAACAAAACGCTGAATTCTGGGCAAACCGTAAAGGGTAAAAAATGAATAATGTATTTCTGTACCGGATGCCTGTTGGCATTGCCGGGGCTGTCTCTCGCCCGCAGGACTTAACCGTCGAACCGGTGGTCCTTAAATCCGATAACGCCTTCGCTGCCTATGGCCTGGCTGGTAAATACGATGATGACGGTTTTTTCGTGCCGCTGGCAGATGGTGATACCGCAGACAAGGTGAAGGGGATCTACGTGCGCCCTTATCCGACCACGTCGCAGCCGGACATGGTTCGCCAGGTGGGAACAGGCAAGAACTTCCCGGGCGACGCAATGAAGCGTGGCTACGTGACCGTTAATCTCGGTTCTGATTTTGATGCCAGCACCATCAAAAAAGGCAACCCGGTATACGTTGTCGTCTCCACTGATGAATCCATCAAAGTGCCGCTGGGTGGATTCATGGCCACGTCAGTCAGTGGCAAAAACGTGGTGCTGACCAACGCTGAATTCACAGGTGCCGGTGATGCTAACGGCAATGCAGAAATTTCCTGGAAGATTTAAGGAACAGACGAATGATTACTTTTGATCAGGCAACCGTTGACAGCTCTGGTGCCTTTCTCATCGGGGAGCTGGAGCGACTCGACCAGACGCTGAACCTGCCACTGGTGGGGTACACCTGGACCCGCGATATCCAACTGCGTGAAGATGTCTCCATCGCAGATGACATTTCCAGCTGGACGAATACCAGCTTCGCCGCTGCGGGTACTGGTGCAAATCCGAATGGCAAAAACTGGGTAGGCAAAGACTCAACCGCTATTGCTGGCGTGAACGTGGATATCGGCAAATCTGGTAACCCGCTGAACCTGTGGGGGATGGAACTTGGCTGGACGGTCATAGAATTGCAGGCTGCTCAGCAGGTCGGCCGCCCGATTGATACGCAGAAGTATGACGGTATGCAACTGAAATGGCAGATGGATAACGATGAACAGGTATATGTTGGCGATTCCGCATTAAACCTGAAAGGCCTTGTTACCCTGGACGGCGTGCCTGTCAACAACGCTGCCAAAACGTGGGCAACCTCAACACCGGACGAAATCCGCGCAAGCATTAACCAGGTGCTGTCTGATGCGTGGGCCGCTTCCGGTTACTCTGTGGTTCCGCGTGATTTGCTGATCCCGCCTGAGCAGTTTGCTCTGTTGTCCAGCATCATCGTTTCATCTGCGGGTAACCAGTCCCTGTTGACGTATCTTCAGACCAACACCATCAGCTATCACCAGAACGGTGTTCCGCTGAATATCCGCGCGGTTAAATGGCTGAAAGGCCGTGGTGTGGGGAAAAAGGATCGCATGGTTGCGTACACCAACGATAAAAAATACGTCCGCTACCCGCTGGTTCCGCTTCAGAGCGTGCCGGTGCAGTATCGCGGTCTGTATCAGATCGTCACTTACTACGGCAAGCTGGGTGCGGTTGAGCCAGTGTATAAAGAAACTCTGTCCTATGTGGACGGTATCTGATAACCAGAATGGCCCCGAAAGGGGCCTGAAGGAAACTGAAATGGCGAAAGAAAAGCTGGTTACCATCCATGTTCACACCCCGTTTACGCTGACGCTCGGCGATCAGTCAAAACAGGAGTTTGGCCGGGGACGACATAACGTACCGGAAGAAGTCGCGTCGCACTGGTTCACCCAGGCGCACTCTGAGCTTTCCGAAAGCGTGATTAGCGACACCGATGATCTGCAACCCATTATCGACGACCTGCAAGCGCAGATTGCCGACAAAGATAAGCTGATTGCCGATCTGAAAGATGCATTGCTCAAACTGCAGGAGCAGAACGACAGCCTGCAGGCGCAAATTACTGCCGCCCGGGCTGGCGGTAATGGGGCTAAAGATGTCAAAGAATCAAAGTCTGCCAGCGGTAAGTGATTTTCGCCGCGACTTCCCGCAGTTTGCTGACCCGGCAAAATATCCCGACGCCCAAATCGGGTTCCGTCTGAATCTGGCCGATGAACTGCTGACCGAAAACGTCACCGGCAAAAAGTTGTTTCCGTACTTTGCCGGGTTGTTCGTTGCGCACTACATGACGCTCTGGGCGGCAGACAGCAGAGCGATGCTGGCTGGTGGTCCGGGCGGTTCAACCAATGGTGTTCAGTCCTCAAAGTCCGTTGACAAGGTAAGCGTCAGCTATGACACCAGCGCGACGCTGAATCCTGATGCAGGTTTCTGGAATAACACCCGATATGGCGCTGAATTTTATCAGTTGATCACGATGTTCGGTGCAGGCGGTCGCCAGCTATGAGTTTCAAAAGCGGTGTAACAACGAGGGTGGATAACGCTAAGGCCATTCTGGATGCGCTCAGGTCGTTAACCAAAAAAGATGTGCTGGTCGGCATCCCTTCGGAAGACAGCGGGCGGGATGATGTTCCGTTTGGTAATGCGGGCATCGGTTACCTCAACGAATACGGCTCACCAGAGCAGAACATCCCGCCACGACCTCACCTGGTCCCCGGCGTTAAATCGGCAGAAGAGCAGACGGTGCCGCAGCTCAAAGCCGCGGCGCAGGCTGCTCTTGATGGTAATGCTGCGGGAGCAGAAAGCGCACTCAACCGTGCCGGAACGCTGGCCGCTAATGGCGTCAGGCGTTACATGACCATTACCGGCTTTACGCCGCTTGCTGACAGTACTGTTGAAGCCCGGGCTCGTCGGGGGCGCAAGGGGGCAACACTGGAACTTGCCCGGCGTGCTGCTGGCGAATCTCCGGGAACCGATCTGGCGAAACCATTAATTGACACCGGGCAATATCGCAGAGCCATTACCCATGTTGTGAGGGATAAAGATGCCGACTCTTGATGTAACAGATGTGCTTTTTGACCCCGATTTTTGCGACTTCAATTTGTGGGTAACACGCCGAGTGCAAACGGTGGATGAGGACGGGATCGGCAGCGACAGTGAAGTTAAAAAGCAGTTTGCCGGAGTCGTAACTGTTGATCGCTCTCTGGAAAACCGCCGTATGCAGGCAGGGCAGGTAATCAGTGGTGCAATTCTGATTGTGACGACTGAGCGACTGACGCAGGGACAGACTGGCCGTGATGCCGATATCGTGACGTATCAGGGCCGTGATTATCGTGTGACCTTCGTCGACCCGTATACAGCTTATGGGGCCGGATTCGTTCAGGCGCATTGTGAGTTGCTGCCGTTTGATGGGGGAATTCCGGTTGAGCAATAACACCAGCACAGAGCGCGGATGGCTGATACCAACCAGTGGCGATCCGGATTATGACGAAGCGCTCGACAGGCTGTTAAGCCAGTGGATGCGTAACGTTTCCGGTCTGTCTGCCGGGATGGTTCGTCCGCGCTGGCAGAAAGAGCAGCCGCCACTGCTACCGGCTGAAACGAACTGGTGTGCGTTTGGGGTTATCGGATGGTCAGGTGATGACAGTCCGGCATTCACCAGACAGACCGATGATGGCTCTCAGCTCTGGCGGCATGAAACGATTGAGTGTATGGCTTCGTTTTATGGACCGGCGGGGATGGTGTATGCGTCCCGGTTTCGTGACGGTATATCTGTACCGCAGAACAATGCAGCACTGAATGCGCTGGGGCTGTCTCTTGGCGATTACACAGGTCTGACTCCCTTCCCTGAACTTATTAATCAGCAATGGGTCCGCCGCTACGATATGACGGTGCGTCTGCGCCGGAAGGTTGTGCGCGAGTACGGTATTAAATCGCTGGTGGAAGCACCAGTCATCTTTTTCGGAGATTAAGCTATGGCACAGGGCTTGCCTGTATCAAACGTTGTTAATGTTGATGTGATCATGTCGCCGCGTGCAGCATCAGGGCGAAATTTTGGTGCATTACTCATTCTCGGCCCGTCCACAATCATTCCGGTAAGTGAGCGCATTCGTCGTTATTCTGCCGCGGAAGATATTGGAAAAGATTTTGGCGTGGAATCACCAGAATATAAAGCTGCGCAGGTGTTTTTCTCACAATCACCGAAACCTCAGGTGGTTTTTGTTGGTCGTTGGGTGAAAACGAAAGGAGACAGCGAACAGGCCACGACTGAGACGCTGGAGCAGGCTGTGAATGCCATGCTTGATTATACTTCATGGTATGGGCTGGGGATTGCAGACGATGCAGATATTCCGGATGCAGACTGGCTGAAAGTGGCTGCGGCGATCGAATCCTCTTCTGTAAGCCGTATTCTGGCGATTACGACAAGCGATGAGAAATGCCTGCAGACTGCATCCAGAGATGATTTGGCATCAAAACTGAAAAACGCCGGATATTCACGCAGTTTTATTCAGTATTCATCGGGTAATAAATACGCTGCGTTATCTGCATTTGGCCGGGCATTCACGGTTAATTTCAATGGCAGTAATACCGCGATTACGCTCAAGTTTAAGCAGGAGCCGGGTGTCGGGTATGAAACACTGACAGTCAGCCAGGCATCGGCACTTGATGCAAAAAACTGCAATGTGTTCGTGTACTACCAGAATGATACGGCTATCCTCCAGCAGGGAGTGATGGCTAACGGCGATTTCTTTGATGAACGCCACGGCCTGGACTGGTTACAGAATTATGTGCAGACCAACCTCTATAACCTGCTTTATACCAGCACCACGAAAGTACCCCAGACTGAAGCCGGTATTACCCGACTGTTATCAAGTGTTGAAAAATCACTGGATCAGGCCGTTCAGAATGGACTGATTGCTCCGGGCGTATGGAACGGTGGCGACCTTGGTCAGTTGTCATCAGGTGACACGCTGCCCAAAGGTTATTACGTATACGCCCAGCCGCTGGATGAACAGGCACAATCAGAACGTGAAGCCCGTAAGGCTCCGGTGATTCAGGCTGCAATAAAACTTGCAGGCGCGGTTCATTACGCTGACGTACAGATTAACGTTGTTCGCTAAGGGGAAGTGAATGTCTACCTATTCTTTTATGGATGTCACTGCGACGCTGACCGGGCCGACCGGTTCGATTGACCTCGGGTACGGTTCGGCAAGTTCTGAAGAGGGGATTGTGGTTGCGATGGGCGGTCCTAAAAACACCATGACCATCGGTGCTGATGGCGAAGTGATGCACAGTCTCCATGCAGATAAAAGCGGGACGATTACCGTTAACCTTCTGAAGACATCACCGACAAATAAAAAATTGTCGCTGGCGTATAACGCCCAGAGCCAGTCTTCTGCCACATGGGGGAATAACGTTATCGTGATCCGCAACAAGGTCAGCGGCGACATCATCACGGCACGCAGTGTTGCGTTCCAGAAACAACCGGATAACGCCAACGCTAAAACCGGTAATACGATGCCGTGGGTGTTTGACTGCGGCAAGATTGACCAGGTTCTCGGGGAGTTTTAATACATGGAATTCGAAATCAAAGGCGTGAAATATCGCGTGGCAAAACTCAGCGTTTTTGACCAGCTGAAAGTGACCCGCAAACTTCTGCCGGTGCTGGCAGGAATGATGTCAGATTTCGGGAGCATTCGCTCCCGTTTGCCTGCTGATGGCAAAATCGACACCGTGAAATTCGAGCAGTTAAAACCGGTGTTTGAAACCATGCTCCCGCGTATCGCTGAGGAACTGTCTTCCCTGACTGAAGAAGATACCAACGCGATTATTCATCCTTGCCTGGCCGTAGTATCACGTAAGCACATGGACGGATGGACGCCGGTATTCAACAGCGGTCAACTGATGTTCGATGATATCGACCTGCTAACCATGCTGCAGCTGGTGGCGCGGGTGGTCGCCGATTCACTGGGAAATTTTTTGCCTACACCCCTTACCAGCACGACACAGAGCCTGCAACAGGGCTGACGTTTAACAGCCTGCCGGACGGGCTGTCCTACCTTCTCAATCCGGTTGACGCCGGGTTAATTCCTTATACAGCACTGAAAGATGGCTCTGTCGATTTGTACGACATTGCTCTCTTGAATGACCATCTGGCGGTAAAAGCGGATAACCAGCGGCGCATTGAGAAATGGAGAGAGGATAATGAACGCTGAAACTATTAAAGATTTCCTCGTCTCGCTTGGCTTCAGTGTGGATGATGCAGGAGCGAAAAAGTTCGGTTCTGTCCTCGCCGGTACAACTGCAAATGTCATCAAAATGGGGCTGGCCGTTGAAGGAGCCGCGCTGTCCGTGGTGGCCTTCACGGCTAAGATCGCCTCCGGCCTGGATAATCTTTACTGGGCGTCACAGCGCACCGGCGCGACAGTCCAGGGAATTCAGTCTATTGGCTATGCGGTTTCGCAGGTTGGCGGCAGCGTGGACGCTGCGCGATCTTCTCTGGAAAGCCTCTCCCGGTTTATTCGTAACAATCCCGGTGCAGAAGGCTTTCTGAATCGCCTGGGCGTACAGACCCGTGATGCCAGCGGTAACATGCGTGACATGGCCGCTATTTTTACGGGCGTTGGACAGAAACTCAGCAGCATGCCGTATTACCGGGCTAACCAGTATGCGCAGATGCTGGGCATTGACGAAAATACCCTGATGGCTATGCGTCGCGGAGTGGGGCAGTTCAGCGCTCAGTATTCAGAAATGGTGAAAGCGATCGGATTTAATGCCGATCAGGCTGCCTTATCGTCAAACCGGTTTATGACCTCGCTGAAATCGCTCGGTGAAATGGCCGGGATGGCGCGGGACAAAATCGGATCGAATCTTGCGGACGGACTGGCGGGGCAGATTGATAACCTGCGCAAAAAGATAATTGAAAATTTTCCCAAAATTGAAGTCACCATCACAAAGGTCATAAAGGGGATCCTCTGGCTGGGTGAGATAGTCGGGCGGGTAGCATTTCGGATAGTCGATGGTGTCGGAGATATCATCGAGTGGTGGGGGAAACTGGATGCCGAAACGAAAACCCTGATAGAGGTTATCGGCGGTCTGGTTGTCGCCATGCGGATACTTAACTCTACTTTCTGGATGTCACCTATAGGGCTGATTACCGGTCTGATCGTGGCTCTCGGTCTCTTGTGGGAAGACTACAAAACATGGAAAGAAGGCGGTAACAGCCTTATCGACTGGGAAAAATGGCAACCGGCAATAGATAAAGCGAAGGATGCGATCACCTGGTTCCGCGACAAATTACTCGAGCTGAAAGACAGCGTGGGGGGATGGCAAAAATCATTGGAAATCCTCGGTACATTCATCGCGGGTGTCTGGGTATCCAAGGTTCTGGGGGCTTTCGGGAAAATATCTGGTTTGCCGGTACCGCCATGGTTAAAAGGCTGGATGGCTTATGCTGCGTATTTGTACTCCGATCGCGAAAATATTGGTGCCAGTACGAAGTCATCCTGGGATTACACGAAACAAAATATTGGAGATTCATTGCGCTGGATTGGCATTGATACCGATTTTGGTCGTAATCCTCATACCGTAAAAGGCGCAAATATTCAGTCAGATATTCCAGGTGCTGAGCCGGAACAACATGCGCAGTCTACGAAGCGTACTTTAGCCGATCGGAATAACAATCCAGGGAATATTCGCCCGGTAAGCGGTAAAGGGTTCCGGTTTTTCGAATCAGCGCTTGAGGGCTGGGAGGCGATGAAAAACCAGCTCATGCGTTACTTTACCGGGAAAACAACCGGACGGGCATTACAGACTATTCAGGATATTGTCAGTACCTGGGCCCCGGCAGGTGATAACAACGATCCGAAAAAGTATGCACAGGATGTTGCGAAATGGATGGGAGTATCACCGAATGCAATATTGAATCTTACAGATCCCCGGACTATGGGAGCATTGATGCAGTCGATGGCGCGCAAAGAAGGTTATTCAAACTGGAACAGCCCGCTGGCGTATCAGGCCGCCGCTGGCAGCCTTAACCAGCAGACTGTTATAAATGTTCATGGAGTTAACAACCCTCAGGAGGCGGCTAATCTGATCGCTGACAAGCAGGGGGCTGTAAATGCCAGGGCGGTACAGCAATTGAAAGGACCTGCGTAATGGACTTTTTATCTGTTTTACTGCAGCAGCGAACCCGCTCAATAGGAATCATTATTCCTGATGTGGTTATTACCGAAAAGCACACTGACGCCCTGGAAATTACGGAACATCCGGTTGAACAGCCCACGAATGCTGGTGCCAGTGGTGAGGACGCTGGTTACATATCAGAACACGCATTCAGGCGACCTTCTGAGGTTGTGATGGAAACCGGTTTTTCCGGAGGCGGATCGCTGCTTGATTTTGCCAGTAACCTGACGGCTACCAGTTTACTGGGGCTGAGCCCGAAAGAACTGTATCAGGAACTGCTTAACCTGCAGCGGAATCGTATTCCTTTCGATGTGACAACCGGCAAGCGTATTTACAACAATATGTTGATAAAAACGCTGGAGGTCACGACCGATAAGAGTAGTGAAAATGTGCTTCTGGCGACACTTACCCTCAGGGAAGTAATTATTACCTCCACGCAGTCAGTCAGGGTTGCCCCGAAAAACAATATGACCGAGGGAGTCGGAACGTCTGCTGTGCAGAATACAGGCACCAAAACAACGGTGCCGCCGAATAATGCCATTCTGAAATTGCTGCCACAGATGGCGCAAGAAGGTATCTCCACTGTTGATGGGTATTTGAGCAACTTATTTCTGGGAAGGTGATTCATGAAAGCCGTAGAAATCCCACTGGTTGCTGACAATCAGACTTTTGCCACCACAATTAACGGTTCGGTTTATCACCTGTCTGTCATCTGGCGAGGCGAGTACTGGGTTCTGGATCTTGCTGACAGCAATGACTCCGCCATTATATCAGGTATACCGATGATTACGGGGGCTGACCTGCTGGCACAGTATCGATATATGGATCTGGGTTTTTCTCTGGTGGTGCTCTGCGACGTGGCAGGGCAGGAGAATCCGACGCAATTCGATCTTGGAACGCTCTCACACCTCTATGTTTTCACGGAGTAACAATGTCGAAAAACTGGATGCGTCACTTTGAATTATTGCTTGTTGATAATAAGGGAGACGGGATAAAAATTTCTGAGCTTAAAGTCACTTTCAATATTCAGAAAATGCCTGCGAGCATATTTAATGGATTCGTTGGAAATTTTAAGGTTTATAACCTGTCTCCTGCCACTCAGAACCGGATTATGCAGAAGGAGTTTTCGCGTATACAGGTTATTGCCGGATACAAGGGGCAACCGGATGCGGAAGGTAATTATCCTGATGAAAACGTTGGTATGATATTCAATGGAGATATCCGTTTTACTGTCACTGGTAAAGATAATGCCACAGACAGTTGGATCATGTTGCAGTGTATTGACAGCTGGGAAGGCCACCTGAACGCAAGTGTGAAAACCACAGTGGCAGCTGGCTGGAAGTACAGAGATCTTTTCAGTCTGGGTATGAAATCATTCGAACCATATGGCATCGAATCCGGCGCAGTTCCTGACATGCCTGAAACGGTATTTCCCCGGGGGCGCGTTGTTTATCAAAACACATCAAGGTTGATGAATCATATCGCAGGGCAGTGTAAGGCTAACTGGTGGTATGAAAATAATCTGGTAAATATTGTTCCTGAAGATAAATATATTGGTGTTGCTACGGTGTTGAATGCTAACACCGGGCTTATCGGTATGCCACAGCAGACGATGGGAGCTGGTGTAAATGTCAGATGTCTGATTAATCCAAATATTAAGCTCGGTGGGCTTATTCGTCTGGATCAGGCATCTGTATACCGTGCCTCTTTGAGTAATGACCAGGTAGCGAAATCGCCAGCACGACTGGATGAGTCTGAAAGCGACGGTAATCTCTACGTTAACGGTCTGCCAGGCATGTCACAGCCTGCCAGCATTAATACTGACGGTGATTACATTGTGGGCAGCATTGATTATACTGGCGACACCCGAGGGCAGGCGTGGTATATGGACCTGCTTTGCCTGGCTAAAGGTGGCAAAGAACTATTGGCAAAAGGCACTTTTGACAAAGTCGGAGATGCAGAGTGAAAAAAGTATTTTTTTGTTTATTCTTGGCCCTGCCGTTAACAGTTTCGGCGGCAACGCAGTGCGGACCATTCCGCTTTGATGCTGGTAATGATGGCCTCATGCACATCAATGGTCAAAAGCCAGAAACACAAAAAATGACCTTTTTGAAACAAAAAGACGATTTCGATAATGTCATGATGCAATGGATGTTACCTGATCCTAATACTGGACGTTGGTTAGGTATGGACTACATCAAACGAAACAAAAAAGCGATCCTCAACGTTGAAGTTATCCGCAAAAATATGGACGAGCCTCGGGAGTTCTGGACGTATGATTGCCGGAAGGTGAAGTGAATTACATTGGCGTCCAGCTTCTGCAGAACAGCATGGATGCGCCGAAAGTTATTGGCTCTTTCCCTTGTAAAAAAGTGGCTGGGTGAGAGTAAGAAATTTTAACCAGTTCTCCTTTCTCTCCTTAAAAAAGAGCAAACCATTAGTCTAGAATATGGATTAATGAATAAAACAACAGGTTGTTGATGATGCCTTCCGATGATAAATTCCTCCGTTATGGAGGATGATTAATGTCACTTGCACTGTATAGCAAACTGAATGAAACGCTTGAGATGCTTACTTCACGTATTGATGAAGGGCAGCAACTGGATGCTTTTACGCTAAAGCGAGTTGTCTCTGAAGCAGGCAAAATCCCTGATGAGCCAGTTAAGTTGATGGTGTTGGCTCTGGCTTATGGAGCTGCGCATCAACATGTTGAAGCTGTCGGTTTTTTTCAGGAGGCAGTTGCATACCGTGACGAAACAGTAGCCAGAAATTATCTTTCTTACCTCAGTCATACTGGACAGTATGAATTGTACCGAGAAGAGGCTGTGAGGTTAGCTCGGGAAATTACCAGCCTTGCTTTGTGCATACGAGCAAGGAATGCAGCCTATGCGGACGGCGATGGTGAACTATCACTCTTTTTTGCTCGAAAAGCTCTGTCTATGATCGGAAGTGAGAGCGAGCGAGAAAGCATGGAGTCAGATATCATGGAAAAAAAACGGGCATTAGATACATTTATAAGTGTGACTGATTTAAGCACGAATGAGATAAATCTTCTTTCCAGAACAATTACTAATGTCGCTAAGAATTATGGTGTTTTAGCTATTTCTCATGACTATGTCACAAGCCCGGATGGGGATGCTGGCATAGTTTGTGATGTTTTATGTGAGGATGCCGATATGCTTTCCGATATGGATATTGACGTTGCTACTGAAATTGCAATGAATGAGATCTTCGCTGGAAAGAATGTGACGGCCTGGTTCCGCGGGCGTAATCGGCAGGAGATTCACTTCACGATATGAGTATCCAAGGAAAAGAGTTCATTGACGCATCCCGTGCATGTTTAGACACTGGTATTGAGTCTGGTTTCAGAAGTGCTATTTCACGGGCATACTATGCGTTCTACCATGAAACATGTGGCCTTTTGACGTGTTGCCCGCCGACAACACATGATGGAGTTGTTCAATATCTTATTTCGGATGCAAGGCGGAAGGATGAACCTTATGAGTTAATGTCTCTTATCCAGTTGGGGGCAGTTCTCAAACAGCAAAAAATGAAACGTAAGCGCGCGGACTACGATCTAACAGAGACTATTTTGCAAACTGAAGCAAGTTCATCTATTGCAGTGGTGAACAAGATGTTGGACAAAATAGCAGAAATGAAATCCCAAGTAGCTTAGCAAAAAGTTTATTTACAGACCCGCCACCCGGCGGGTTTTTTGCTTTCTGGAGACATATGAATGCCCGTTTCTTTAAGCGCTCAACTTGGTAGCAAAGAACAGGCCGATGTAAGACTTGCTGGCTCTGTCATGTCGGCGCTGCGTGTTTCTATGCCCGGCATCGTCCAGTCATTTGATCCGGACACGGTAACAGTGGTTGTTCAACCTGCGATTAAAGGCTATGAGCCGGACTCAAATGGAATCAACCAGTCGACGACATTACCCCTGCTGGTGGATGTACCAGTGGTATTCCCGCGCGGCGGAGGCTGTACGTTGACTTTTCCGGTAAAAGCCGGGGATGAGTGTCTTGTCGTTTTTGCCGATCGTTGTATTGATTTCTGGTGGCAGAGTGGCGGGATACAGGAGCCGGTCGATGACAGAATGCATGATTTATCGGATGCGTTTTGTATTGTCGGTCCCCAGTCGCAGGCAAGGAAGATTAGCGGTATTAATACCAGTGCCACACAGTTGCGTAGTGATGACGGCAGCACCTATTTTGAGCTTAATCCTGATACCAGGAAAATTAAAATTGTCGCTCCGGGGGGCCTTGATGTGGTTGCCCCTCTGGCTGATTTTTCTGAGAAAGTAACCATTCATGGCCTGTTAACCTGGATGGGGGGCATGGTGGGGTCTGTGGTTTCTGGTGTGGCTTCAAAAATCACTGGTGCTGTTGAGTTTTTGGGGAGCGTGAAGGCTAATGGCAAGCCAATCGATGATACACACACTCATGGTGGTGTTCAGCGTGGTGGAAGCAGTACCGACGGGGTAAACTGATGCGATACAGACGTGAAGACGCCGATGGCGATTACACCTTTGGCAGCGGTGATGACACCTGGCTGATTAACTCGCCTGAGGCCGTAGCGCAGGCTGTGAAAACGCGATTCGAATTGTGGTATGGGCAATGGTTTCTTGATACCACAGAGGGAACACCGTGGATCCAGTCCGTGCTGGGCAGGCAAAAACCAGAAACTTACAACCTGGCGATCCGTAAGCGCATCCTCGAAACGCAGGGCGTTAAATCAATCCTCTCTTTCAATACGACGGTGGATACCACGACCCGACGTGTCATGTTTTCCGCTGAAATCGACACTCTCTATGGAATAACGACTGTTACATCGGAGGCGTAATGGCTCTGAACCTTGATTCTCTCGGTTTATCTGCAAAGGTAACCGCGGAGGGGATCAGTGCGCCTGATTATCAGACGATACTCAGCACCCTGATTAGCTATTTTCAGCAGATTTATGGCAGTGATGCCTACCTCGAACCGGACAGCAAAGACGGCCAGATGGTGGCTCTGATGGCGCTGGCGATTCATGATGCCAATAATATGGCGATAACTGTCTACAACTGTTTTTCACCGGCAACCGGCTATGGGGCTGCACTGACCAGTAACGTGAAAATAAATGGTATTTCACGTAAAGGCGCGACGAACTCTACGGTTGATTTGCTTCTTACAGGAACTGCCGGAACAACCATCATTAATGGCAGCGTGAAAGACAGTAATAATGTGATATGGCGTTTGCCTGCTTCAGTGGTGGTCGGCGTGGATGGTACAGTGATGGCGACCGCAACATGTTCCGTCAGTGGTGCAGTGGCGGCGCTGGCTGGAACTATCACTGAAATTAATACGCCAACCCGTGGCTGGGTTTCGGTAACTAATCCTGCTGCGGCTACTGTTGGCTCTCCGGCAGAAACTGATGCTGAGTTACGTATCCGCCAGTCGCAGAGTGTTGCGCTGCCATCAATAACCCCATTTGAAGCACTGGATGGTGCTGTTTCTAATGTTACCGGTGTAACCCGCCACAAACTCTATGAAAACGATACTGGTTCGGAGGACGGTAACGGGTTACCGCCACACTCTGTTGCTGTAATTGTGGATGGCGGTGATGTGACGGATATTGCTCAGGCTATCAGAGGGAATAAAGGCCAGGGTACAGCCACTCACGGTACAACATCCGTTACGGTTCCGGATAAATACGGCAATCCCCATGTAATCAAATTCTCGCGTTCCAGTGATGTGCCTGTTTATGCCCGGATTAAATTAAAAGTTTTTACGGGTTATACCTCACAGATAGGGCAGCAGATCCAGCAGGCTATTTCCGACTATATCAATAGTCTGATGATTGGTGATTCGGTCCTTTTAAGTCGCATTTACTCACCGGCGAATCTTGGCGTGGTGAGTGGCGGGAATGCACGCTATTACGATATTCAGGAACTGACGATTGGGAAATCCCCGGGGGCTTTGTCGTCATCAAACATTGATATCAGATACAACGAATCTGCGTCCTGTACCCCGGAAAATATCGTTATAACGGTGGAGTCATGAGCAAATACACCGAACTAATCACGAACTACCACGCCACCAAACCTAAATTTCTTGCACATGTTGATCTGATGACCCGGCCGCTTATTGATGTTGCGGCGGCCACCAGAGGGCTGATTACTGCATTTGATATTGACTCTGCGGTTGGTGTGCAACTTGACATTCTGGGATTGTGGATCGGACGTAGCCGTGTTGTCAGCCAGCCTATTTCAGGTATCTATTTCAGCTGGGATACCGACGGGCTTGGATATGATCAGGGTGTATGGCAGGGGCCATACGATCCTGATTACGGATACATGTACCTCAGCGATGAAACTTATCGTGTCATCCTTAAAGCGAAGATTGCGATTAATAACTGGGACGGGCGGAATGATTCGCTTCCAGCAATTCTTGACGCTGCAACAGCAGGATCCGGGCTGCGAATGCAGATAGTCGATAACCAGGACATGACGATATCGGTCTGGGTCTTTCCTGATACTGATATTTCAGATGTATCGCGTGAGTTAATTGCGGCAATTAAACAGGGGTATCTAACAGTAAAAGCCGCCGGGGTATGGGCGGGGGGCATTGAAACACCTTCGGTGGAAACTCCATCGGAAGGCTCTAAATTTTTTGGTCTTGATATGGATAACGAATTCATCAGTGGTTTTGATGTAGGGGCATGGGGAGTATTACTCTGATGGCAAAAAATGACTTTAAAGCGTTTGCAACTGATCGAAATGCCAATGTTATGTCGCAGGAGGAATGGGAAGCGTTGCCTGCGCTTATATCCGGATTTACAGCAGGGAAAGCATCCAGTGCGCAAGTCAATAAGGTTATTCGGCAGGCCAGCTTTATTGCTGCAGCTCTGGCCCAGTTTGTAAGTGATAAAACGCAACGGGATGTGCTTGATAATGGTGATCTGCCCGGTTTTGTTGAATTGCTGGGATCGGGGTTTGCTGTTGAATACCTGAGCCGCAAGAATCCGTTTGGCGATATCAAATCGGATGGCACGGTGAAAACGGCTCTCGAAAACCTTGGTTTGGGAGAAGGTGCTCCAGCTATTGGCGTTCCGTTCTTCTGGCCGTCCGCCGCAATGCCAGATACCGTAATCGAAAGCTGGTCCGGCATGGTGTTTTTGAAGTTCAACGGCGCGAAATTCTCTGCCACTGATTACCCTGTGCTGGCAAAAGTGTTTCCTTCGCTGGTATTACCTGAAGCCCGCGGTGATTTCATTCGTATCTGGGATGATGGGCGAGGGGCGGACAGTGGGCGAGCATTATTAAGCTGGCAGGCAGCAACAGCTTTATCGCAATTTGGCGGTAATTATCCAGAAGGGTCCGGCCATGCGATTGCTGATTACGATGGAATATCAGCACACCAGCCAGGTTTCTCTCGATTTCAGTACACCAGTAACTCAGTAGGAGATGGTGTTAATTTTGTTGCTGTCAGACCGCGAAATATTGCATTTAACTTTCTGGTGAGGGCTAAATGATGACCCCAATTTTTGATGAAAATGGACTGGCTACAGTGCCGGGCGATATGCGTTGTTTTTATTATGATGCAGTAACGTATGAATATACGGGCTGGTCTGATGAATATATTAATACTGGTGTAAGTATGCCCGCCTGTTCCACTGGTATTGACCCGGGCGAAAACATTCCGGGAAAAGTGGCAGTATTTACGGGTAAGGGATGGAGCCATGAAGAAGACCATCGCAATGAGACTGTTTACTCAACAGAAAATGGTGCAGCTGTTACAGTGGATTATATCGGTGCCATCAAAGACGGTTATGTCACGCTTTCACCGTTAACGCCATACGATAAATGGGATGGTGAGAAATGGGTGACGGATACCGAGGCGCAGCATAGCGCCGCAGTAGAAGCGGCAGAAGCACAGCGCCAGTCGCTGATTGATGCTGCAATGGCTTCCATCAGTCTGATTCAACTGAAATTACAGGCTGGGCGGAAGCTGACGCAGCCAGAAAACACCCGACTTAACGCTGTGCTGGATTATATAGACGCACTGAACGCAATGGATATAAACATGGCACCAGATATCAACTGGCCGGAAATACCACTGGCAGCAGCCAGTTGAATATAACTAAGCCGCCCTCACGATATAGTTAAATGCAATATTGCGGGGGCGGGTTTCACTACCACCTGTGTTACCAATACTTCCTCGTGAATGAAGCGTTGGTGATGGAATCAAACTCCCTCCTGTATTTGTGGCATCAAGCCCCCTGCCTTGTGTATATGTTTTTTTGAAAATCGTGGCCAACTCCCATTCATCCTTTGTGTCATATCCATCGTTAGCTACAACAATATGGCGGTGTTTTTCCAACATCCCGGTTTGAATGCTCAATAAAGCGCGTGCTGCATCAATTCCTCGCCCATCATCCCAGCCACGAATAAACTCACCCCGTAAATCCGGTAATTTATTCGCGGGGTAAGCCTTTGCCAGTTTGGGGTACATTTCAGAAGAAAATGCTGCGCCGTTACATTTCAGCCACCCTGCTGGCGGTGTGGCTGAGGGCCACGGAACAGGCACACCAACGGGCAGTGCAGAGCCTTCCCCCAAACCAACGTTTTCGTTTTTATCCCTACCTATACCAACTATGTATTTTTCACGAAACAAAGAGGATGTTTTTTATGCAAATTGGCTATATTCGTGTGTCAACAAATGACCAGAACACAGATCTACAACGTAATGCGCTGAACTGTGCAGGATGCGAGCTGATTTTTGAAGACAAGATAAGCGGTACAAAGTCCGAAAGGCCGGGACTGAAAAAACTGCTCAGGACATTATCGGCAGGTGACACTCTGGTTGTCTGGAAGCTGGATCGGCTGGGGCGTAGTATGCGGCATCTGGTCATTCTGGTTGAGGAGTTGCGCGAACGTGGCGTTAATTTTCGCAGCCTGACGGATGCTATTGATACCAGCACACCGATGGGGCGTTTTTTCTTTCATGTGATGGGGGCCCTGGCTGAAATGGAACGAGAACTGATTGTTGAACGAACAAAAGCTGGACTGGAGGCTGCTCGCGCACAGGGACGAATTGGTGGACGTCGTCCCAAACTTACACCAGAACAATGGGCGCAGGCCGGGCGATTAATTGCATCAGGAGTTCATCGCCAGAAGGCGGCGATCATCTATGATGTTGGCGTATCGACTTTGTATAAGAAGTTTCCGGTCGGAGATGAATGAAACCGTAGCACGTCGTATGCAAGAACGTGCCACGGCTGGCTGATGGACGTTCGATAGCGCGAGTTTGAATGAAAATCAGCCGGAGGTGATTTTACATAATTGCTACGGAATTATTCAATACAGGGATTGCCTGTGTATGCATGGATTGACCTGAAATATTCCCGAAAATTTCTCTAAAAAACTCGAAAAAAATGGTAACTAATTGAATGCATTAATATGTAATGGTACGTGTCAGGGATTAAAAGATGAGCATGAATTTATTTAATGCATTGATTCTAAAAGCTTTTGTTGCTTATTGACGAAAACAGGAATCGTATTCGGTCTTTTTTTAATTGTATTTAAAATCAATCAGTTGCAAACGTCTTCCCGAAATTCCCCGAAATTTACTCGAATTTCTGTATTCCGGTCTTTTTTGGTTATATCACAACCAAAACACATTTAACAATCCATTTACGTTAAAATCAGAGCAGTAAGTACGTTTTTTCTCGCTCATCAAGATACATTTTTGTTGTCTTCTCCGATGTGTGACCAAGTAGGCGCTGGGCAAATTCTTCTCCACATGTTTCTTTGTACAATCGTCCGGCCAGACTTCTGATCTCGTGAAAAGTTGGCGGATTTTCACTGAACTGGATACCCGATAACTTTCTGGCTGCGACAAATTTTTTTGTCAGGCCGTCCGGGTGAATGCTACCGTCCGGGCTGTTTTTTCTGATCCCTGCACTGATTAGATAATCCCCTCGACTTACCAGTCGACACCGATCAATCACTGCTCCAAGCCGTAAACCAGCGACCGGAAGGCTGAGTGACAGGGGGATAGCAATCATCATTCCTGTCTTAATTTGCCTGATGTGGAGACGATCATCATAAATATCACTGAACCGCATATTCGTTATGTCTTCGCGACGTTGTCCTGTTACAAGGGCTAAATCCATAGCTAATGGGAACCATGCCGGAAGTTGATCTGCTGCCTCCCTGATGCAGTTGTATGTCTTTAGTTTCAGTCGTTCTCTTGTAACTACTATTTTCGGTGCTCTTGTTGGCGTTACTGGATTTTGAGATATACGTCCTTCAACAATGGCCTCACGAAACATATCAGACAACACAGAACGCATTGATCCTGCCATTGTGTTTTTCCCTCCTTCAATCCACAAATCAAGAAACTCGGCAATATGGCGAGTGGTTATTTCTGTCAGTAAAATCCCTCCCAATTTTTCTTTTATTGTCTCCAGTTGATTTACCCGAATTTTATAAGTATTTCTGGACACTTTTCTCCTTATAAGAATCGTTTTGTAACGTTCAATCCAGTCTGCCATAGTAAATGAGTCGAACCCTTTAAGCTTTTCAATTAAGGCAGCAGGAGAGTAGTTTTTGTATATATAATGATTTGCTTCAATTGCCTGCGCTACTGCATCTCTTCTTGAAATTTTACCTAGTGTAAATTCTTCTTTCGTCAGAGGGTTGCGCCAGTAATATGCTTTGTCCCTCCTTCGATATGTTAAGTTTTTAGGCAAATTGGGATCGTATTTTTTCCGCTGCATGTTTTAACTTCTCCAGTAACGGACTGTCTCTCCCTTGTCGCCCATTAGGCTGATGGTGTGTTATATCGGTATCAACCTTATTTGGGTTGATATAGAAAGCCTCCGGAACCACCCTGTAACTCCTCCCGTGTAGTTCAGGTGCAGGATAAATGTTTCCATTCCTTGCCCATCGTCTCAGCGTTGATATTGATGGTGGGTTATCCGGATATCTGAGTTTTCCCCACGTTTTGAGTGTCACAAGATTCATTGCCATACCTCTTACGATATGACCGCCAGTAAATATACAGAATACTGGCGGATGTGGTTGATTTTTAATAATCAGCTATGAAGTTCTAATTTGTATATAATGCAACTCACGAGGACAGAAGTTTCTCGCAATTAAAATTTATCAGCTTTACTTTCTGCTCTCTGGAAACGCCTGCTTCTTTTTTCCCTGAGAGCATTTTTTCGCATTCTGATTTGGTTAATTTTGTTTTTGAGTACCTTGTCCAGTTAGTAGGAGTGCCACCTTCCTTTTCAATAGTGGCGGTAATTTTATACATGAACACCTCCATTATTATTTCCAGTGGTTCGTTTATTCCATCGTTCGAGTGCTTCTTTTTCACTTCCACCATAGCCGGTTCGGGATTTGCATCCGTTACACTTCGCGCGGTAATATCCTGAAATGGCTTTCACCGTTACTGATGGACAACCACAAAAAGGGCATGGTTTGACTTTTGTGTATCGCACTGGTTTTTCTCCTGTGAGCTTTGTGGCTGCGCTCATTTCCATTGCTCCCCAAATACAAAACCAATTTCAGCCAGTGCCTCGTCCATTTTTTCGATGAATTCTGGCACCATCTCGTCAAAACTCGCCATGTACTTTTCATCCCGCTCAACCACGACATAATGCAGGCCTTCACGCTTCATACGCGGGTCATAGTTGGCAAAGTACCAGGCATCTTTTTGCGTCACCCACATGCTGTACTGCACCTGGGCCATGTAAGCCGACTTTATGGCCTCGAAACCACCGAGCCGGAACTTCATGAAATCCCGGGAGGTGAACGGGCATTTCAGCTCAAGGCCGTTGCCGTCATTGCATAAACCATCGGGAGAGCAGGCGGTGCGCATAGTCTCGTCGCGATAGATGATCGGGGATTCAGTAACATCCACGCCGGAAGTAAACTCAAACAGGGCTCTGGCGTCGCTCTCGTACTGTTTTCCCCATGCCAGCGCCTTAGCGTTAACTTCAGGAGCCACACCGGTGCAAACCTCGGCAAGCAAGGTGTGGAAGTAGGACATTTTCATGTCTGGCCACTTTTTTCCTGAGCGGGGTTTTGCTATCACGTTGTGAACGTCTGAAGCTGTGATGACACCTAGCCGTAATTTGTGCCACGCATCATCCCCCTGCACGATAGCTCTCACGTCGATCCCGGTACGCTGCAGGATAATGTCAGGTGTCATGCTGCCACCTTCTGCCCTGCGGCTTTCTGTTTCAGGAATCCAAGAGCTTTTACCGCCTCGGCTTGTGTCAGTTCTGACGATGCGCGAATGTCGCGGCGAAGTATCTGGGAACAGAGCGGCAATAAGTCCTCATCCCATGTTTTTCCCAGGGCGATTAGCAGAGCGTTAATTTCCTGCATGGTTTCATCGTTAACCGGAGTGATGTCGCGTTCCGGCTGATGTTCTGCAGTGCATGCGGTATTTTCGACAATGCGCTCAGCTTCATCCTTGTCATAGATACCAGCAAATCCGAAGGCCAGACGGGCACACTGAATCATGGCTTTATGCCGTAACATCCGTTTGGGATGCGACTGCCATGGTCCGATGATTTCTTTGCCTTCTCGGGTTTTGAATGGTTCGCGACGGCATTCATCCATCCACTCGGTAACGCAGATCGGATGATTACGGTCCTTGCGGTAAATCCGACATGTACATGATTCATTGTCCTGCTCAAAATCCATGCCATCAAACTGCTGGTTTTCATTTATGATGCGGGACCAGCCATCAACGCCCACCACCGGAACAATGCCGTTCTGCTTATCAGGGAAGGCGTAAATCTCTTTCGTCCACGGATTAAGTCCGTACTGGTTGGCGACGATCAGCAGCGCGATGAATTGCGCATCGCTGGCATTACCTTTAAATGCCGTCTGGCGAAGAGTGGCGATCAGTTCCTGCGGGTCGACAGAATCCATGCCGACGCGTTCAGCCAGCTTCCCGGCCAGTGTTGCAAGTGCTGTACTCATTCGTTTTATACCTCTGAATCAATATCAACCTGGTGACGAGCAATGGTTTCAACCATGTACCGGATGTGCTCCGCCACGCGTTCCTGAAATTCAACATCGTCATCAAATGCGCGACTGATTGCCTGTTTGCTGGCACCGTGGCGTTGCAAATGGTCGATGCAGAGCGATTCAAACAGGTGCTGGGGCAGACCTTTTTCCAGGTCGTCCGCCAGCGCCGTTTCTTTTTCTTCGCGAACGATTTGCTGGTAGTGGCGTGACCATGCCTGCTCTTCAATGCGATCAAAAATCGGGTATGTGCTCATCATCCGTTACCCCAAAATTTTCAAGTTTGTTTGCAATCATCATTGCAATACCCGGAATTAATGGCGCTGAGGCTATACCTGCAGGATTCGCACATAAACCGTAAACCGCCGCAATCACCACTTGTCTTTTCCAGTCGAGTTTTTCTAATGATGAAGCTGCTGCTTCGCCAGTTTCATCACTGCAATCGCGATGCGGATCGCTGCCAGCATTCTCCTTGTGTGAATGTTCAGCGCCTTCCATTTTCTCCGGATCATTTTCCTGAACTTCAACCTGATTCTCTCCATCGAATATTTCCTGGTATGTTGCGTCACCCATCACCGCACCGCAATCAGGGCAGTTGCCGCCACCGCTCTGACCGCAGGCGGTGCAGACTTTTTCCACTTCCTGTTGCGCCACTGGTTCAGGCTGTTTCGTTTCTGGCTCGTTTTGTAACCCCTTCACCCATTTCGGATCATTCGGGTCGCTAATCCCCTCAACAAATTCTCCGCGAGAGGCAGCAAGCAACTTATCGGCGTCAGGCTGGCTGATATTGGCTGCCTGCATAATTTTGTTTACTTCGTCAGCGGTAACTTTTACCTGATAAACCGGATCTATCTGTGCCTGAGTATCCAGCGATTGCGTGTCCTGCCGATGTTCAGTTGTATCCGGTTCCATTGTTTCAGCCGTTGCCTGTTCATCTGCCATTGCGTCAGACGGTTGTGATTTTTCCTCATTATTTTTTTCTTCTTCTGTTTCGCGTTCAGCAGCCAGTTCGCGGTTAACTTCTTCCAGAATATCTTTTTCCGGTGTATGTCGTGCAGCAGCGAGAGTTTCCTCGGAAGGGTTCTCGTGATCAGTCTCTGTTAAATTGGCGTTGATATACCCCTGAAGACGTCCCGGGTAATGATAAAACTCAGGGTGTGCGCTCCGGATAAGTGCAAAAATAGCGGCGCGGGAATAATCCAGGATACCCGGGATTGCGCGAAGTGCTGCGGACCATTCTTTGAACGGACTTTCTTTCTTCCGGACGATTTCTTTTGCGCGACGATAAACGCTGCCCGGAATTTCATAAATATTAAAATCCATCGGAAGTGTGGCCGCTGCAATCTCCACATCCAGCGTATCGAAGGTGTGTACTAAATTCGGATTGCGATCGGTTTTGTTCCCTCCACCGGCATTAGCACCGGAAGCCGTGCGGGTGATGCGTGAAACACGATTTCCTTTCATCCACTCTTTTGTCAGCAGACCGCGATCGGTGTAGTCAGCGCCCAGGTATGCTTCGAAAAAAGCAGTCATTAGTCCCAGGTCTGAATTACCAGGATTAGGGAAAACTTTGTCAGTATCACGCACCAGTTTATGGAGATCGCGAATTTCCAGTGGATCGAGCAGACTGGTTTTATGCGAAATAGCGAGGGCAGTAACAGCCGGTAGTTCTTCAGCCCGTGCAATATGTAATGCCTGGAGTTCGTCGCGTGAAACGTGCGTTACCGGTTTTTCGCTGCCGCGTTGAGCAAGCCAGCGAATGGGCAGTTCCTGACCGGAAACCGGCAGGAGCATGTTCTCCTCAATCTCAGCCATGTCTTCGCCGTTGACGTTGGTATTGTCAGTGCTGGCTGGTTTATCCTGAACAGAGGGCGAGGGCGCGATAAGTACCATTGTGATACCATCTTCCCCGCCTTTTTCGTATCGGTTGCAGAATTCGGTATCAAACACGCCTTCCGGAGGAAGGTCATTCACAACGGGTAAATGGACGCGAACAGGTTTTTTAAAATCCTCTTCGTCAAATCCTGCATCGTCCATTGCGACAACACCGCGTGATATTGCAACCGATAATTTTTTTGCTGTGCGCCAGTAAAAACCGCCTTTAATCCCAAGACGTTTTCTGACTTTGTCATTTTTGGCTTCGTAATATAGTGCAATTTCTTCTTTATCAGTGCTCATTGATAAACCTCATTACTGATTTAAGGGTGAACAAGTCCCTGCCATTGCTGGCATATGAAATGAAACCAGATATTATTTACGGTGCTGGTTTAAGTCCTGCCGGGATTTCGTTATTGTCCATGCGAATAACTTTATCAACCGGATAACAGTTGCCGGGAATTTTCTGTTCCGCTGCGGCAGCCATGCATTCTTTCATTGAGTCATGTATACCAATAACAAGATCGACTGGTTCGCCTGTATTAAGAAAAACTGTCAGAACGAGTGCAAATGCTGTATTCATTGGCAGCGTCCTTTTTGCATCAGACGTAAACGGGCCAGCATTGAAACAATGCATATTTTATTTAATAACTCCCGTTCGTGTTTTCTCTTATTAATGGCATCTTCAGTAAATGCAGGGTTACTGATTCTGACACCAATTTCAAAACAACCTTCAGACGTATTAACGTTTGGTAATAATGTTTCCATTATCGCGTCCTCAACAATGAATTTTGTGATGCGGTGCCTGGTGCCTCCAGGTGACGTTAACCAGTTAACAATTAACGCCGGATACAGAGAACCCACCCATAAGAACCAATACGGAAGTCAACTGGCCTTTTTAACTGTTCCGCGTGCGCTGAGCCGCATTCACCGCATCACAAAATTCACTTTAAAAAGGGCGGACATCAGCCAGCAATGAAACTGATGCCGCCAAAAGGTAATCAACATGGGTTGTTGCAGCGGGGTTGTCACTCAGGCGTATGGTCAACCTGACAACCCGGTGCTCCTGTGGGGATTACATGAACCCCCGCCATACTTACCACCGCGCCATTTCGCGGATTGCCACAACCGGAAGCGCACGGTCGAAGAAATTTAACGACAAGCCTTCTAAGGGAAAAACACCTCCTCCGTGCGCTTTCGTGTTGTGCGCCTGTCTTTTTTTACCACTTCAGGCTCGGTGGTATACTGGAGTTCTCACACAACCAGTAATAAGGTATTCCGATGGATAATAAAGACAAAGCCTGGCTACTTGCTTTAGCTTTCAGCATCAGATCGCAGCGAGAAACAACTCATCAAGAATTTTTCTCGGAAATCGAGAATGCTGAGAATGAGTTTTTGTCACTACTCAATGAACGTGATGCTAAAAAAAGCGCCGATTCACTTAAGGCTTGGGCGAAACTAGGCTCTTCAAAATAATTGCTTCTGTAGCGGCATGAACAACTGTTTTTGCCGCCTCTTCAACTTCCTTGTCTGGACGACCAGCCTTTACTTTTTCTGCAATGACCTCCAGCACAGTTGGAAGAACCTTGCTAATAAGCATGGCTGCCACATCTTTGCTGCACAATTGACCGTTAATAACAACCAGATCTTCATCAACCATCTTTTTTCCCCTTAACGCCGGGTGGCGGAACGTTTTATCTACTGCGCTTTGTATCAATCAACAACTGCCGTCATGTTCGTATGCCTCAGGCTGGCTACTTAGCCCTGTTCAGTGGCTGGATAACTCGAGGTATTGTCCTGCCGTTCTCTGGTGGGGCGTTGTTTGGATATGCTTATTAAACAAAATGTGTTTTCTTGTGTCAACACGAAATGTGTTTTGTGGTGAGTGTCATATGATGATGGTACAAAAAAGCCCGCTGATAGCGGGCTGATTGGCATATTACTGTGATAGCAAGATCATTACTCCGGTGGGGGATTATCTTTAAGCCTGCCTCTCAAATATTTTTCTACATACTCATCGATTTCTTTTAGCCGGACTTCAAATAGCTCAATCATTCGTTGTTGTTCTGAGCCCGGTAGCTGGTTAAACAACTCAAGAAGTTTTCGTTGGGATTCATTTAACCACAATTCAGAAGATTCCTGTTCTCCAAATAGGAGCTCAGGAGGAGATATGCCAAGTGCCTTTCCCAATACGACAGCGTCATGCACTCCAACATTTCTGCTGCCCGCCTCATAGTTACCTATACGCGATTGCGTCCATCCGCAGATTTCAGCAAGTTTTCCTTGAGATAAACCAAGCTTCTGCCTGCGCTCTTTAAGACGCATTGCAATTTTGTCATTGAGCCTACTAGCGGCAATTTTTTCGTTTTCTTTTTCCATTGCATCCTTGTATCACGAATCGTGATTTACATAAAACAGCTTGACCATATAACACAAGGTGTGTTTAAAATTGTCATCGGAGGTTTTCAATGAACAAAATTTCAACATATCGAAAACAGCTTGGGCTGTCTCAAAGACAACTTGCTGTTCAGTTAGGGTGGATACAAAGCCGACTGGCAAATTACGAAGCAAATTTTCGTACCCCTGGACTAGAGGAGTGCAGAAAAATTGTTTCTACCCTTAATCGGCTTGGCGCTCATTGTGGACTTGACGATGTATTCCCCCCAGACGGTAAGCATAGCGAAAACAGCATAGGAGCGGTTGATTCATGAAAATCAGGCATGAGCACATCGAATCAGTGTTGTTAGCCCTGGCAGCCGAAAAAGGGCAGGCGTGGGTCGCTAACGCAATTACTGAAGAATATCTGCGCCAGGGGGGCGGCGAATTGCCCCTTGTACCAGGCAAGGACTGGAACAATCAGCAGAATATCTATCACCGTTGGTTGAAAGGTGAAACGAAAGCGCAAAGGGAAAAAATTCAGAAACTGATCCCTGCGGTTCTGGCAATTCTTCCGCGCGAGCTGCGTCACCGACTCTGCATCTTCGATACCCTGGAACGCCGTGCATTACTGGCGGCGCAGGAAGCGTTGAGTACGGCAATTGATGCGCATGATGATGCAGTCCAGGCCGTTTACCGGAAAGCACATTTCAGCGGTGGTGGGTCGCCCGGCGATTCTGTCGTAGTGCATTGATTGAAATTGATCGTGCCGGATTGTTTTGTTCGGTATCAGTTAAATGTAACGCTGCGAGCGTTACAAGGTGAAAACAAATGGCTTCAAACTGGATAAAGCTCGAGGTTATTACGCCGGATAAGCCGGAAATATTCAGGCTTGCTGAGATTCTGAATATTGATCCAGATGCCGCATTAGGGAAGGTTATTCGCTTCTGGGCATGGGCGGATCAACAAATGATAGACGGTAATGCAGATTGTAACGCTCGCGGCGTTACAAAAAGTGCAATAGATCGCATCACTTTTATGGCTGGTTTTGCTGATGCGTTAATTCAGGTTGGATGGCTGATCGAAAATGACGGTGGGCTTTCTCTACCTAACTTTGAACGTCATAACGGGAAAAGCTCTAAAAAACGGGCGGTTACAAACGAGCGAGTAACAAAAATACGCGAACTGAAACGAAAAGGTAACGCTGCCAGCGTTACACAAACGGATCAAAAAGCGTTACCAGAGGAAGAGGAAGAGGAAGATATAAATACTGATCTCCCCCTAAATCCCCCTCGCCAAAAACGAGCGTCTAAAAAATTCGAGCCGGAGGCTATCGAGCTGCCTGACTGGTTGCCGGAAACACTCTGGCATGAGTGGGTTCAGTTCAGGCAGGCATTGCGAAAACCGATTCGAACGGAGCAGGGCGCTAACGGGGCGATACGGGAGCTGGAAAAATTCCGTCAGCAGGGTTTTACACCTGAGCAGGTGATTCGACACAGCATCGCCAATGAATACCAGGGCCTGTTCGCGCCGAAAGGTGTTCGGCCTGAGACGTTGCTCCGACAGGTTAACACCGTCTCGTTGCCGGACAGTGCGATCCCGCCGGGCTTCAGGGGGTAACGAAGCATGAAAAATATTGCGACAGGCGGAGTTCTGGAACGTATCCGCAGACTGGCCCCGCCACATGTAACCGCGCCATTCAGGACGGTGGCGGAGTGGCGCGAGTGGCAACTTGCAGAAGGCCTGAAACGTTGTGAGGAGATCAACCGTCAGAATCGTCAGTTGCGGGTGGAAAAAATCCTGAATCGCTCCGGCATCCAGCCGTTGCACCGCAAATGCTCGTTTGCGAATTACCAGGTGCAGAACGACGGCCAGCGATACGCGTTGAGTCAGGCGAAATCCATCGCCGATGAACTGATGACCGGATGCACAAATTTCGCATTCAGCGGAAAACCTGGTACCGGGAAAAACCACTTAGCGGCGGCTATCGGGAATCGCCTGCTGAAAGATGGCCAGACAGTGATTGTGGTTACCGTGGCTGATGTTATGAGTGCTCTACACGCCAGCTATGACGACGGGCAATCAGGCGAAAAATTTTTGCGGGAACTGTGCGAAGTGGATCTGCTGGTTCTTGATGAAATTGGCATTCAGCGCGAGACGAAAAACGAGCAGGTGGTACTGCACCAGATTGTTGATCGCCGGACAGCGTCGATGCGCAGCGTGGGGATGCTGACAAACCTGAACTATGAGGCCATGAAAACATTGCTCGGCGAGCGGATTATGGATCGCATGACCATGAACGGCGGGCGATGGGTGAATTTTAACTGGGAGAGCTGGCGTCCGAATGTCGTCCAGCCAGGAATTGCGAAGTAATTTTTACCGGGAGAAAAATTTAATGGAGACCGTTTTTGACACACTGAAAGCGATGGGAAAAGCCTCATCACAGGAAGTTGCAGCACGTCTGGGAATGACGCGCGATGAAGCGATTAACGAACTGTGGAAGCTGAAGCGTCGGGGTTGGGCAGATAACAAAGGCCCGATGTGGTGGCTGACAAATGAAAAAAGCGACGAAAATGACTCTGTGACACAGGCGCCGAAAGTGACAGCGCAGATGCTGATTGAGTTTATCGGTCAGGAGGGAGCTAAAACGTGTGAGGAACTGGCGGGTAAGTTCGGTGTCAGCATCAGAACCTACGCCGTGAATTGCAATGACGCATGGCTAAACACCGAAGGTGATGACATCTCCGGCTCATACGTTAAGTACAAAGACCATCAGGAAGTGGTTGCCGCTCTTGAGGCCAAGTGCGCGGCGCTGGCAGCGGAGAATGCGGCGCTTAAACAGTCGGAGAAGGAATTTAATAACTTCTGTCGTCAGGAGTACTACGGTTGGGAGGACAACTTCACGGAAACCCCAGCCACCGATGCTTTCCTGGCTGAAGTACGGGCGGTGGCGTTTGACGAACTTCGCGCGGCGTTTGTCAGGCATGCAAAAGTTGCAGAACTGGATGATGCCGATACTGTAACGCCTAAGGAAGTGATGGATGCGCTGCTGCATTGTGTAGAACAGCTTCGCGCTCCAGAATAAATAAATTTATCACTGTAAATAAAATTTAATCCTTAACCGGAGGGATTTCTGTACCCTCAGAACATCAGGAGGTCGCCCGAAAGGGCGGTAATGAATGGTCACATTATTCAGAAAAAAATATCCACGAAAGAGTAGAACAACAGAATTTCTGTTTCTCATTCTGTTTATCGTGTTAATGATACCGATATCCCCGCTAATTTTTGTCTGGGCAATCGGGAAAATAATTGAGC
>ERZ1090869.126-NODE-126-length-42118-cov-6.840763_pt1 | contig 42118 bp, 41 predicted proteins | sample MGYA00478474_ERZ1090869 | MGnify/ENA primary metagenome ERZ1090869 (study PRJEB33644, sample SAMEA5815748) | chicken gut metagenome | biome: Chicken; feature: Gastrointestinal Tract; material: Caecum | place: Ireland | collected 2019-01-01 | study: A study of the... | reverse complement strand
GATATCGAGATATATATTATATATGTGATATGAATGGATAATCATCTCATTTCAATCTACTTTTACTATGTTGGAGGTATGGACAAGATGAACGAGGTTGGTGGAAAGTTGGGTATGGACATGATTAGCAAGTATGCGAAGCTTGTTATCGCAAACTGCTTGGCGGAGCAGATCGCCGGAGATGAGCCGTACGAGTCGTACAGCGAAATGGCCTTTAGCTATGGATGCGGCGAGAAGATCGCGCAGTACCTGTTCGACGGAAAGATGACTCTGAACGAAGCGCTGGAGTGCTGCAACGAGGTTGCGCGCATTCTGACGCCCACCACGGAAAACAAGGAGGTATGACCCATGTATGTTGATATGGAAAAGGAAATCGCAAAATACCGAGACGCTGTCTTGACGGAAGTTCTCGGCAATGCCGTGTACGGCGTGATCCCCCGCGGAGATGACCGGGAGGAACTCACTGCCAGCATCTGCCACAGCTGTGGCGAGGTCCTCCTGTCCTACATGGAGGAGGACAAAATGAATTTCGAATTTGCACTGAAGGTTGCCGAAAGCCTGGCCGCCTTCATTGTAAAGCACACCTAAAACAAAAAGGAGGAATACACAAATGAAAAAGAAAGTACGTGTGTACAATACAGCCACCGGTAAGTACCAGGTGGCTGACCGCAAAATTCTACTGCTTCGTCAAAAGTTGGTCGGCATTGGCCTGATCATTGCCGGTGCAGTTCCGGCTATCATGCTGGAGAGCAATGCTGGCAACGCTCTCCTGTTGATTTCTGGTCTAGGCCTGATGATGACTCTGACCAAAAAGGTCGTATGGCTCTAAATTGAGTCAAATAAACTCCGGGTTAATCTCGGAGTTTATTTTTTTTTTTTCATATAACAGATAAATAATCCCTGGTGAAATAACAAAGATCACAAGGTCAGAAACAAAAAATTTATATCGTCTTATGAATAGCCGGGGAAACGGCGCAGGCTCACGGGTGTTATTTCATCAGAGAAAATCCCCTCCGGTTTCGGAGGGGATTTCTATTATAATGTAAACTTCGGTGCTTTGCCATTGATGTCTTTCAGGAAGTCATCTTTACCATCCTGGACATGGGACATCTCATATGCACATAGCAGAAAATCCTTCGATGCTTCTCGCATCAATTTACCTTCTACGTTTAACACATATGCATTGGATCGAATTCGCTGTTCACATTCAGCATTGGCCTCTTTTGTAAAGACAGGCTTAATACTGACCGTATATGTCGATAGGTAATCTTTTGATTGTATCTCCAGATTTTCCCCCGACCCAAACCGTACGTGCGACTTTCACCGCATACGGCTTTCCATCGAGAATGTTATTCCCGACTGGAGTCCTTCGCTCCACTTCCATTACGAAGCTTCTACGCTACTACAACTCCTCTGCCACGTTATATACATAACGCTTCAACTGTTCCACTAAACCTATCATAGATCTATTTTAGGTGCATCTTGTTCCTATATTATAAACAATTACTCCCTGTAAGAGCAATAGGACGTTCGCAACGGAGACAGACTACTGATCCCGTATAATATAGACGTCATAAGATATTCGTGTTCCTCACCATGATAGATCGACCTCCGCATTACTATGAATGCGACTTTACCGAGCTTCTAACAAAATCGTCACCGATCATGCTAGTCGGAGTCTCAAGGGAGATTCTTCAAGGCGTTACCCTATCATTTAATCTCTCAGTCTAGCAGCTTGCAGTTCGCACCTCCGTCATCATTAATCGATTAAACGTGGACTATCTCTTCACCCTGGAGTCCGTAACATTCAGGGTCTCGGTACTTCGTACTATAGCCGCAACCATAGTTCTACACTTAGTCTCTACACCCTACTTACTGCGTGTTCCCACATTGCAGCTTTCTGGCACGGTATTCCCATCTATCTGGACATTTATATAATGTACAGAGGCAGGATCTCTTAGTCACCGCATTCACCAGTTTGGTATAGATAGGCTGGAGGATTTCCTATCCCTGGTTTATTATAAGTGATACCGTTAGCGAGAAAGGAGTATTACGATATGTCTCGTATTATCAGTACCGCAATATATGATCCATGTAAAACCCAGTATGCTTCTTCGAATGTTCCAGAACACTATGAGGAGAAATATACCAAGATCTCACCCAAGACGATTATCCGAATCTGTTTAGGTGAGCGGTTTCGTCTCTATACTGGAGAAGAAGTAAATACCACTTATGAGAAGTGGGTCGGCAATCTGAACAAGTTCGTTACCAAAGGGTTATTCACCGAGAAGATCAAGCGGGGATTTTTGGATTTGAATCTTTATGCTAGATCTCCGGAGTTGATGGATACAAATGAGAATGGACAGGAGAAGCCGGATGACTTCTATCCGCCTTGGTACTTCTAATACACGGGGGCTTCGGCTCCCGTTTTCTTTTTCCTTTCCCACACCGCTTGTTAGGCGTTCACCGAGTTGTTCTTACGACATTACTGCCGCAGGGACCATGACGCTGATACGTTAAGTCCCCTCCCATGGGACCAAGGTAGGTATTGCTGAATTGCAATGTATCGATGAATGCGTTAGATGGATCTCCTTCGCATATCGGATAGAATGGATACATTGTCTCACCGATAATAGCAGGCTCCGTACGTGTGGTGGATGCCACTTCTACCTTGGCCGGATATTGACCGTTATAGTTGTCCAGTGGATAGCGCGTAACAAACACATGCTTATCCTGCACAACACGATGTGCTACGATGTACATGACATCAGTTAGTGTAGCTTTCCGATTTGTGATCGTGGTATTATCTTTCCCAAATCGACCGGTAATTACCATTGGATATCGATTACCAGCGGTATCAGGCGGAGTTAATACCGGATCGAATCGAGAAGACGGTGAATTGATAAATTTGGTAATCATACTGGTGATATCATTTTCATCATACGATGAAGTGAACGTCACAGATATAATTTTACCATCTTTACCCTTAACCTGATACTTACCCGCCTGGATAAACTCCTGATCGAAAAATCGTTTCAGGTGGTGTACCATAAACGGGAAGAAGCAGGATAATGTATAGCCCAGAGGTACCGCCGCATATCCAAATTTGACTTGCACATCCTGGTAGCTGCTTTTCCGAAGCACTGGAGCAGAGATAACCAGTCTTGCGGAGTAGTTGACGTTCTTTCCCATCATACTCCGACGAAGCATACCAAATTTGGACGGTTGTCCTTTGACAGTTTCAACCATCAAATGCTTATAGATATCCACCAGGATATTTTGAACTTTAGCTTGACTAAGTCTCGCCATATTGGTAAAGTCAGTATACATCTCCATTGATTGTGTATAGGAGATCAAGGAGTTGTACATTGAGTTGATAATGGCTGAGCTCTTAGTGGATGTATTGGACTGTGTGTTGATATCACGATAGAATGCAGGGATCACTGGGAACTTTGTTAAGAACAGGATATCTCGATCCTTCTCAAAGAACTTCTGGATCTCTTTGGTAGTGATTGTCTCCTTGTCCTTAACTTTGATCTTACCCCAGATGGAATACAGAAATTCAGGCCCAGTATCATATCCGTTCTGACCTACTTCTGAAGTGTCCTCTTCTAAATCCCCAGAGCTTGTCAGCTTCCATTTCCCCTGTGAGTACAGAATTCGACTCAATCGTCTGTCATAGCTTGCCAGTTTTGTAGCAGCAAGCGGATGCATATAGTGACCATGTAAATCAATATATGCCATACGATTTCGTCGATCATTCTGTGAAGTTCCAAAGATCTCATACGACAACACACCATCTGGAGTTGGCATGTTCTTGTTCAGCATGATTGGGTTTGTCACTTCCTGAAGACTATTCAATCGGATGAATTTTTCTACATCCATCAGATCTGTATACAAACCCTTTGGTCCTCGGTATGTCGGAGTTTGAGCTGCTGCGGCTTCCAGGATAGGTTTCTGATCACTGGTAACAGGCTTATCCCAATTACCGAACAGTTCTTCATCTGATAATATTTCAAATTTCAATGTTCCGACGCCTAACGCCATTGGAAATTCACTCCTTTCATAAAGCATTATAGTTTTGTCGAAATAAAAGTGGTCCGGGAGTTTACCCGGACCACTCCTCATTTACTCCTCTGCGGAGTGATCAGGATCGATGGAGATGAACACGTATGTGCCATCTGTTTTCACTTTTGCGATAAACCAATTCATACCAAGTCGATATCGCTCCTTATGACATGCTGCTTTAACCTGTTTCACCAGTTGCTTGTTTGCCAGCCGGATGACAACAGATTCACCATCACAGTTCACATAAGTGATATCAGACTTGTCCAAATCACATTCCATAATGCAGGAGTAACAGACGTAGATCAAATTGGAACATCCAGGAATGATTCGTTCCATATCTGCCATTGTGATATCGGAGATATCATCAGAGTCAGTCAGGAACTTTTTCAAAAATTCTGGACGTGTCATGTTAAGCTTGTAACTCTTCATCGTCTTCCTCCTGGCTGCTTCATATTTCGCTTGCCGGCCAACTCTGCCTTCAACCGCTCCTCCTCTTGCCGCTTTGCAATCTCTTTCAACTTAGGCATAAAGTAATTGATCTCTTCGATAATGTTGCGGAGTGGCATATGAGAGATTTCATCATATGTCCAATAATCACGCAGTACACTATGCGCATTGTAGACCATATCTTTATACTCAGTTTCAGCTTTTTTGATTGCTTGCAGCCATTTCATGATTACAGGTCGGTTTCGTTCATTAAGCGAGTGACCGTGGTATGGAAAAAAAGCAGATCCGAGAGGTTGTCATAGGTGATATCAGTATTCTCCTTGCCACAGTAAGGACACTTGACAGACTTGATACCGAAGCGAGGTACCACGATCTGATCCGCCAGCTTTTTGATTTCAGCCAGAACCGTAGAGAAATCATCCTCATCCAGCATGGTCATTGCAATGAACCGCTGGAACAAGGAGTTGGTATGAATCCCATTCGGCATGATCACCGAGCGCACATAGGAGATCACCCCAGCCATGGTACCGAGACGACGCTTCTGGGTATCAGACAGATCAGCATTGTTTGCCAGATCTCTCATTTCAGTCATATACTGAATGTATTCATAGTAAGAGGGATGACCCAGATTGATAATGAATCCATCCGATGTAATGACCTGCTGATTGGTGATCATCAGAGAGTTGTTCTTGATGTCGTTGACATTTTGACAATTCCGAATCTGAGCAATGCGCTCCTGGAGCTTGTCTCGATTCAGGATCAGATCTGCGGAGTTCGCTACAATATGGAAGTCCTTACCACAATCCACACAGGTGTGAATGTGTTCGACGTCTTTCAGTGTTGCAGCGATATGTCCATAGACCAGCATATTGTAGTCAGAGAAGTGGATCAAATTCCGAAGATCGTTTTTATCCACCTGCGGATGAGAAGCCACCACATTCCGCAGAACGGTCCGCATTCTCTCCAGCTCATATTCCATATCGTTTGTATTCTGTCCGATATTGCGATACAGCAGAGTCAGATCGACAGGGCCAGTGCCAACCACATCGACACTGAACCCAGAGTTAACCAACGGAACATTGACAACTCGGAAGTTGTCACGCTTAAATTTATTGACTGCATTGAGGAATGCCTGATCCTGGACGATCTTGGATTTGGACATCCGACCAGACGATACCGGCTCAACCTTTGCCTTCTTTTTCACAGTTACGAGGATCGGATCTTCAGCTTCCTCTACGGTACTGACCTCAAGGTTCTTGATATACTTTGCATAATCAGAATCCGATTGCTCAGCAGTGGGACGCTCCTCTTCATTGGATTCGGTACCATCGGCAGAGGGTTCATCCTCTTCCTCCTCGTAATCATAAGACGGAACCAAATCATCCGGATCTACCCGAGGAGTTGCATAGGACCCTCCCTCATCAATCTCGGTTCTGCGAGTGGTTCTGACGGTAGCATCCACATCGGCATTATCCGTCGTATCACCAATGGGCGCACGATAGGTAACTTTGCCATTGTTTTCCGCAGGATCTTCACCATTGAAGATTTTCTTTCTCTCCTCATCGTTATGGAGTGCATCAGTCAGTCGATCCGTACGCTCGGATTCATCCTGTGCTACACCTTTCAGCAAATCAACCATGTCGTTGTTTTTCTGCTGCAGCTGACGATCGATCTTTGCATTGCGCTCTCGTGCAATATCCCGATCGACATCAAATTTTTCACCCTTCACGATACCCAGCTGAGCCGCTTCCTCCGGCGTCAGAACTTCAAGCGACCGCTCTTTACCATTGGCGTTATGATCGCGTTGTTCAGCATATGCTTTCTTTACTGCAGCCTCATCGATATTCAATCCAGTCGCAGCCTTCAGAATATTCGCCGGATCAACCGGATTGTCATCACCTCTCTGGATTTTGAGGGGATTGCCATCCGGATCAGTGTGTACATCTTTGCGAAGCATACTGCTCAGATCGCCATTCAGATTTTCATGTTCCATATTTTATTCCTCCTATTGTGATTGACGTAACATTGCGGTCAAAGTATCGGTACCGTCGATGTCAATCTCATAAATTTGCCTCTGATAACTGATCGACATGTAAATGTGAATTGATTTATTCATATAAATCGCGACCACATTAACCGGAATCAAATCTGTATACGTTGTAAACTGCTTGACAATCTCCGTCTCATATGCAGTATCACGTTGATTTTCTACATATTGCTGACGGATTTTATCCTGAATAAACAATCCACGATCTGGATTATACGGATCATCGCCTTTTTTCAAATTGAATAACATCTGGACGATATTGATTACATATTCGCTGCGCTTTCCGGTAATCATATTACCGGATCTGTCGTAGCGAAATGTAAAATCGCTTGTTCTTCCAGAAGGCATAAACTCCCCTCCTTTGCGTATACAATTATAATAATGTGGTAACGTATCAATTATTACCCTTACGCATATGTTAGTAAAATGTGGGTTTATATGCCCTTGAACAAACCTATAAATTAGACAGGATAAAAGAAGGTGAAATATATGAATTGCCCGGCATGTCATAAATATTTTGATAAAAAACAGAAAGCAATTGATCATATTATCAAATATCATAGTGCCGACTTAGATCGGCTTAATATGGATGCAAGTCAATATCTGTACTATTCGACACACGGTACGACTAAGGGTGCATGTATGGTATGTGGTGGTCCAACTGAATGGAACTACCAAACCGGCAAACCGTATAAAGTTTGTACCAATCCAAAATGTCGTGAAAATCTGTCCAAAAAGGCAGATCAAAATATGATAAAAATCTATGGGAAGACCACTCTCCTGACAGACATGAAACACCAAAAGAAAATGCAGGAGCATCGTCCTACCCATAGTTACTATACGTTTTCTGATGGCGGAAAAGTACCATATCTGTCTCAGCTTGAGAAAAATTTCCTTTGGTTCTGTGACAGCATTATGGATATGACATCCAATATGATTCAGGAATCACCAGAAATTTTTGAGTATTATGACGCAAAAGACGATCGCACTCGCCAGTATATTCCGGACTACTATCTCCCGGATTATAATCTGTTGGTAGAGATCAAAGACGGAGGAGATCATCCGAATACGAACCCTGCCTTCATTGAAGAGACCAAGTATAAAGTCAAGCTGAAAGATGATGTAATGAAGAAACAGACAAAGTATAACTTCATTCGTATCTCCGGGAAGAATTATGGTCCGTTTGTGGAGTTGTTATATCAGATCGTTCATGTCGGTTCTCCTGCCGGGTTTAAAAAGAACCAGAAACACCTGGTAGTGATCACGGAATCTGCGTGTGCAGATATCGACGATCAGATGAATTTTAATTCACCTGAGATATTGCAGTCACTGTATATTGGAATTCTAGTGGAGAATGACTCCACTCATGTGCGAGGCGTTTTAGTATCGCCTACGCATAACTTTGTCCGGTCATATGTATGCGATTATGTGAATATGACCAGCTGCGAACTTCCGGAGAATGCTCAGATTGACCCTGCAGATGAGCTGTATGTCTATGAGTATATCGGTAATCAAGATATCTCTACATTCACGAATGCTGTGATTCAGTGTTGTCTGAATCATGAGACGTTTGATGTCATGGAATTGATGCGGGATCATGAGTTGTATTTTTCCTGCTCATTGATTTCCAATAATAAAGAAAAACGTATGGACTTCATTTATCGAAAATGCTATGAGGGAGTGATTGACCATGGTGCGTGATGCATACTCCTTTGTAAATCGGCACTTTAAAAATTATATGGATCGTCAAATTTTGAGTCGGATTGATATCGACACAGAAGACGCTCCAATTTTAGCGCAGACCGATCCCCGTGAAAACCCGCCGGACGAGCGCGTATCCAACGAGTATCGAGATGATACCGAGATTACCAACATTGCACTCCCGGAGACAATGAACTATTCTCCTGCGATTGGGAATATCTCATCTCCAATCTCGGATCAAAATAACAAAGATACCACAGATATCGAGCATGATAATCCGGAGGACGATCCGTTACTTCAGACAGAGGAAGACACTGAAGTAATTCACCCCATTGCATATACCAATGGGGAGCATGCTCCTGCTGCAGTTGTAGATTACTATAACGAATCCACGTCTACTCCGGATGTGAGTGACGATCAGGTACCTAAGATATTCGGGTTTGAAGTGTCCATGAATAAGCGTACCAGAGAACAGATCGTTGCAGAGCATTTGGAGATGAATAGTATGTTTTACAATACATTATTCTATAACAGTGAATATGCACGTGAGATTTGTTTACTGAAGAACTTCGACTTCCTGACCTACTTTTTCCCGAACTTTACGACGCATAACTTTTATTCCAGACTCAAATCCTCTCTCGGCGGATTAGGCATGGACAAAGAGCTCTACCATTTACTTGGTATTCGATACCCACTGGATACTGATTTCACACATCCTCTCGGGGCTATGAATCAGGAGTATGATATGGATGTACGTCTGTACATTGACAGCTCATATTCTGCAGATTGTAACTGGTATCGTGCGTCAACGAACCAATACGACCATGTGGTATACTGTTTGAGATTGTATTCCATTATGGGAGAGATCATGAACAATCCTCACTTCCGCAAGGAGGATCTCCCTGCAGATGCACTTGAAATTCTGACACAGTGGCAGAGTCGAGTGATTGATCAGTTTGAGAAGAACGAATCCAAACAGGATCTCAGCGCAATTCAAGCGATGCATGATCTGTTCTGGAATTTCACCGATAACCCGATGTCTGAAAATGATGCTGCCGTGAATTTGATTGCAATGTGCCATAACATGGCATGCGGCTCTGAATTGGTAGCAGCTATGACGGAAGGTACGGAGATGCTGTCCAAGCAGGATTGTACTGCATATCTGGTTAAAGAACTTGGTATGGATGATGATCTGTTCTTACTCCCTTCTACAATGGAATATCCGATTATCAATAAACAGTCGGTAAAACTGGCCATGGATATGATCAATCGGATTGAGAAAGAGAATCCTGATCAGGTCCAGGAGTATGTAAAGAACCTGAATCGTAAATATAAAGAGTTTGGATGTACATTTGCAATTAGTGTGGATCACCCGTATGCAAAATATGCGGATAAAAATATTGTCATGAATATGGTACATCTGCTTATGGAGGGAGATACGGCAGTTGCAGATGATGGGACTTCTACCAATCGTCCGGATCGAGTAACTACTGAACCGTGGTACAAGAGGTTGGATTATACTGGAACCGTTGCTCGAAATCTGTTGGATAACAAAGAGCTTGGCCCGAATGACAAAAAGTATCCGAGTCCGGATTATGAGCGTACTGACGCTTTTCTATAAAGGAGTGTTTATAATGTCATTGTATAGACGTAGACCTGAAACGATCAATGCGATCAAATTTACTCGCGAGAATTTTGATGAGATCATCACGTTCTCCGATGGAGCAGCAACACATTTTGAAATTGAGCGTACTCCCACTGGAGTTGCATCATGCTTGGTTGCAAATCGTGTTGGATTGGTATATCTGGTAGAGGGAGATTATCTGATCCGGGATGATGATGGGCACTTCAGTAAAATGAAATCCTGTGAGTTTGAAAAGGCTTACGAATTGTACCAATAAGAGACGTTGATAATCCATCTATATATTATACCTATAGAATAGATGAGCGATGATGCTCAAAACTATATAGAAAGTAGGTATGATATATGGATAATATGGTTTATAGCGAAAATGATTTTAGCTCATTTGAGCATCAAAAATTTGGGAAATTTAGAACTTTGCAAATTGGAAGTGATATTTGGTTTATTGGAATTGATGCTGCCAGAGGAATGGGGTCAAAATCTCCATCAGTATCAGTCAGCACGCTGGTTACACAGAAATATAAAACCACATTAAGAATTTCTAAAGGTGGTTCTAAGTACAATACCAGCGTAACAATGATTAATGAGCCAGGTCTCTATGAACTTTCTATGAGAATTAGAACACCACAAGCTAAGCAATTTAGGGAGTGGGTGTTTGAAGAAGTGCTTCCGGAAATTCGCAAGACTGGTTCATATATTAGTCCAGAAATTATGCATGATCCTGATAAGGTTAATGCATTGATTAATAATTTGACTGAGACCAAAGCAAAGCTTAATGCTGATATAATTTCTGAAGTTGAACTGCGCACTGCGTTGGAGGCATCTCCAGATTGCTGCACGGTTGGTACATTGGCTAAGATTATCAAACAGAATGGATATGATGTTGGAGCTAAACAGCTTTTTGATTGGTTACGTGCAAATGGATATTTGAGCATTCAACCTAACAGCTATAATGTTCCGATGTATTGGACCATTAAAGAAGGACTATTTCAGATTAATGTTCAGAAACTAATTGCATACACTACCAAAAATCCGAAGCGTAGTGCCCATGTTCCTATGATAACAGCCAAAGGAAGAGTACATATCATGGAGGCTTATATCAAATCATATAAAGCCAACTATAACGCGCTTCTGGAAGCAAAACAGAAGGAACGAAAGAAGAAAAAGAAGAAGTCTGATACAAATAATATCATAACTCTTCGCGTAATTGAAGGTGGTCGATTCGATATCTTTCGTAAGGAGTATCGTAAAAATCACCTTGCCGAAACGGCAAATGTAAAATAAACGGGACTAACCATCCCGTTTATTTTTCCAATAGAGGTGAATCTATATGAACAATGTATGGGTTGGAACTGATTGGCATCTGTGGTCAGTGAATAGTGTCACCGATAAACGCCATCAGTTCAGATCAATTAGCAACCTCGGCAGACTGTCGGATGCATATGCAGAAGACATTCAGTCTGATGATATTTTCATTTACTTGGGTGATCTCTGTGACCCAGGTGTTACGGATATCAAAAAGCTAAAAGCGATTGTCTCCAGTATCCCTGGATACAAGGTTCTCTGTAAAGGGAATCATGACACTCAGGATGATACCTTCTATAAAGAGATTGGGTTTGATGTAGTCTGTGAGATCTGTGTGATTCACAATCTCGTATTCTCCCACAAACCAGTCAGAGTTCCGATGGGGTATCTCAATATTCACGGTCATCTTCACACAGAAAAGATGTCTACACTTGGGTATCAGCATATCAATGCGTATGACAGCAACTTCTTTGAGCGTCCTATGCTGGTGGATGATCTGATCGATTCTGCCGCGTTCCAGTCTCCGGAGGAGTATGCTGGAACTGATCTGAAGCATGTAGAGGAGAAGTTCGAGAAATATACTTCTGTGGAGAATGATACTTACACCCAGATTGTTGACCTGACAGATATGGTTGGCTTATATCCGGTGGATGAAGCTGTTGAACTGCCAACATTCAAAACACCAGAAGACCTTTCTAAGTGGATGAAGAGCAATGTCCATTATACTAATTTCACGAAATTGAAATCTTCTGATGGAGTTGCAGAATCCAAATCTGGATCATGTCATGATCAGGTAGTATTCGAATATAATGCTTTGAAAAATATGGGGAAGAAGCCAAAGATTTTATTCTTTATCGCATATAAAGAAGGATCTAACCAGGGTGGTATGACTCATAGCCTCGTGTATTACAACGAGGGTAATAAAGTAAAGTGGTTTGAAAATTCCTGGTCTGGTATGGAGGGAATCCACACATATGATTCTCTTTCTGATTTAAAAGCTGATATCAAAAGGATATACTCCAACATGCCGGATGCAAAGAATTTCCCTGAACTAGAGTTTAAATCTGCGAACATTTCAGATTTTGACACTGGAATGAATTTGGGTGAATTTGTATCTGGTATCATGGATGAAGCTGCGAATGATCCTTTGGACGAAGTTCTGTTCTCTGATATTACGGATGTGCAATATTGGGAGAATGATGACGACGCTCCGAAGAAAAAGAAAGTCAAGCAATCTCCTTTGGATACGGATGACCTGGGCGTTGTAGCGGAATCTGCTAATTCTCAGCTATTGAAGCTGTTCTTCATCAGCAGTGAAGGTAATCTTCATGAGACTGAGATGACACCTCGGATTCCCGAGAACTACATGACAGAAAATGGATATGAGGACAATAAAACTCCCAGAATCAGTTTTAGTACATCCATTGATGGATGCTTGATGGGACTCGGCAAAAATGTGTCCAATCAAGTGTTCTATGTATATCAACCGGTTGGAAAATATAAAGTCATTACACCCACAATCGATCAGGTTCCGGATGTAAAGATCACAAAGGAGCGCTGGATCTGTGAACCTGTTAAGCTGATTCGAGTTGGTAAAATTCGAGCCATCGATGAGAATGGTCCACATGACGACGGGATTCCATATGTATATGGGAAAAACGGTGAGCATGAAGCCAGGCTCTACCACTGGGGATGGAAGTGGATTAAACAGTTCAAATATGATTTGAACGAATCTGCAACAATGAATACCTTCCCGTTTATATTCCTCTCACAAGAGAATATGAATGATGAACTATATCCCGAAGGAAAAATGCTGCTGCGGAATATGGATGATGCAGTTCAAGAGCTTTATTTATATCAGCGACCTACTGGTGAATACTATGTCCATAATACTGAACCTGGTTATTATAGGCTTATCATGTCGCCGGAGTTTAGTGCTGGATACTTCAGCATGGATACGATCAACTTGACTGCAGTTGGCAAAATCAAAGTAAATCCTGACTATAGCTGGGAATGGATCGAGAAATACGATTCGGATATGAATGAAGCCAAGGGACTTGGTTCTCGAGTATATCAGCTTGTAAATTTGGATAAACCTATGACGGAGTCTTCGTTGTATGTGAATAAGTCCAGATTTAATGGATACACTGAAACGATCTATCACTTAGATGAATTTCGTAAAGCCTATCAGAGATCCGGAAAAACATCATCAGGTATACCGGACGATATTGATACGGTTAGTACATTCTTTGAGGATATTCTGGACAATTATAATCAAATTGCTCCAGAAACTTTGGATCGTGACAGGATTGCCGCATGCAAATCGGCAGATGATTTGATTGAATTGTTCTATGCCCGTGCTAATACATTTGGAAATGATTTAACTGACGAATACACTAGTTCGATCGAAATGCTCCATCATTTAATCAACCTAAAAACCAATCCAGCGAACAAGGCGCGTTTTGACGAAATTGTACCGATGAATTTGTCGAAAGATGAATTTGCAGCATTTATTGATAAGCGCATCGATGAAATGGATAATATCGAAGCGTTTGTAGTTGCTGCGTTGAAATCAAATCTCCAAATGTATGGTATTATTAGAAGAGAAATCCAGTATCTGGAAGAATTTTCTACAAACAAAGAACACGTTAAAGCGTTGAAGGAATACATGAATAAGCACGAAGATGAATTTATTCATATTCGCACTAAGAATGGTGTTTGCACATATGAATATGATTTCAGCGCTTTTGGTAGAGGAAAGGTGTATGTCGACAATCATATTTATGAGCAATCTCATGATTTGGTAAAACCGAGTCGTCTACTAATTCGTGCAACACTGTATGACTATATTGTATATAGCCATGGAATCGATTCCACGGGGCAATACGTGATTAATGATATCATCATCGACAATCGGGTATTTCGAAATGTTGCTGATATTGTCACATATTTACAAAAGGGAACACCAAAGAGAATTCTAATCATGGCCTGCAACAATAACCAGGTCGTGTATGATTCCAATGATCTTCGATTTGCAAATGTGAAGTATCCATCTCGTGAGATGATAATGGAAGCTGCTGTAACTGATACAGCTTCTGATTCTACCAAACTACTAAAAGTTTGGAAATCTCAGATCGATAGTCAGCTCCGAAATGTAAATCGTGTTCATAAGAGGGTAGTCAAACTTATATCCGATGATGATTTTGTACTGTATCCAAAAGAATGTTCTTTGGTCTTCGCTAAAACCAGCTCGAAATCGGGCAAACTTGTATATCAAGAGAAGTTTAAAATTGAAGATCAGAATACATTTATTAATACCATGCTAGCTTCCATTGATTCTCTGATCAAGTTGTATGAAAGAACTTGTTTTGTGTGCAAGATGATGATAAATATTATCAATGATGCATACAAAGGGATACTGACAGAAGCTGGATATGGCTGGGAGATCAAACCGGTAACTGGATTGTCTTGGGCACCATATGATTACCGGTTTGGATATCAGTATCATACTCAACAGGAGTGTTTTAACGACTTAGCGTTGTGTCATGAGTTGTTCTATGAATCATCCTGTGATCATTATCAGGGAAGAGTATTCAGTGCGGATAATCCAAACTATTGGAGATTCACTGAGAAGAACCTCAAGCCTGCAATCATGGACAGATACAATAAATTACAATTGAACGAGATGTATCTGAACTCGCTTTCTGCTGCGGTGGAAGATACTACCGAACTGCATGAGATGAGCCCGAAGGATAAACAAGCAATTGCGAATAAGTACGGTCTACGGACTCCTGGTGAATACCAACAGGATGGTCAGGATAAAACACAGGAGCGAGTGAACCAGCGCAGAGAGAAACAACTGAAGGATTTGAAGAAGGCTCGCAAAATCAAAAAGCGAAAAGCCTTTGTGCGCAAAGTGAAGTCACATCTCCCGGGTGCACAAAATGAATCTGCTATGGGTATTCTCTCGATGCCGAAGGTAGTTTCTTCTCCTCCGTTTGGAGTTGACGATAAAGTGGACCTATACGTAGGTTTAGCCAACAAAAAGATCAACGAGTATGAAAAGACTGCGAAAAATATTCCGGTACCAAAACGGAAGTTCAAAAAGAACCCGAATAAAAACCGTGCGGTTCCGGACTATTATCTGAAGCTGTGGTTTAATCCGGATAGAGCGTCTAATCTGTTGATCAATGATGCTGCTCCTAGTCAGCATACAATCTGGTTGTACCCAGATGAGTATTGTACACTGATGTTCGTCTGTGCGGATAATGTATGTCGAGTTTACATGCTCGATAGTTATATCGCGGGTGATTATCATCAGTTCCTGGGAGCTTTCCAAGTGGATATGGGAATTGGTGCTAGACTCAAAGCTGCACTAAAGGAAGACTCTTCCAGCGTGGATGATTCGGAATCGGATCACTATGAAGCAGATGCAACGGATCGAGATCCTCTGTGGGGAGATCGGAATCACTTCTTCAAACATCCGAATGCAATGGATCAGGATTACGATAAATCGATCCAAGAGTCCAGTTCTACCAAAATCGCTGGCAGCAATTTAACAGTACGAAAAACTAATACAACAAATCCAAATGATTCCGTATCATCAAAAGCAGTAAAACTCAATTTTTATGACGGTAAAGATCGTGTTGGCACGGCTGGTGTCAGTGGTTATGATACCCGTAAAGGCTTCCTCTATGATCTTGAAGTGATGAAGAAATATCGTGGAAAGGGGTATGGTAAACGCATCTTGGATTATGTAATCAAGAACTACTCGGTTACTGATCTGAGTGTTGCTGCTGATAACGACGTTGCAATCAATATGTATAAGAAAGCCGGATTCCGGATAAAGAAGACGTTCGATTCTAATGGCGAAAACGGTTATGAGAAGGGTAAGTTTCATTGGATGCAGCGCGGGAGTGGTGGGAGTCTCAGTGAATCCTTCGCATCTCGAGATCCTGATATCGACACTTCGATCCAGGAGAACTACAAATTTGAACTGGTAGATAAGAACCTTCGATTTGTGGATCGTTTGGACGAAGCTGCAACCAAGAACCAGAAGCTCTATCCGGTTTATGTGGTGTTGGTTCACTCTGGTACTGGAGTGTCTAAAGCAATTAAGGCTATCAGTCACTCGGAGTATTCCCACGCTTCGATCTGTTTTGATTCGTCTTTGGACAAGATGTACTCCTTTGCACGAAAAGATCCTCGCAATCCGTTTATCGGTGGATTCCGGTATGAGTCCATTGGAAAGGGATTCTACGAGCAGAAGGAAATTCCCTATGCAGTCTATGTTGTTCCCTGTACTGAGAACCAGATCAAAAAGATGAAGAAGCGACTGAACTACTTCATCCAGAATCAGGAGAAGTTTACGTTTGACTTTACTGGTCTGGTGACGAACTATCTGGGTATCGTGAACAATCCGGCTCACCGGTGGTTCTGTTCCAGATTCGTAGCAGATGTTCTAAATGCTGGTGCTCCGAAGAATAATCCATATGTTGCAGAACCTTCTTTGCAAGACCCGGATGACTTCAAGGATACTGACTGGGCAATCTATGTAACGTCTGGTCAGAATCTGATGAAGTATGATCGGAAGAAAGTTGATCGAAAGACCAATCAGATTCTGCGGAAAGAGATGCTTCGTCGGATGACGGTGAATGAATCTGCAATCTTTGATCTGGATGCATTCAATCCCTTTATTGAGTCTACACTGAATTATCAATTTGCCATGATGGATGAAGCGGCGGTGGATGATTTTGTTCGCTACCTGAAATCATTCAAGGTAAAATTTGATAAGGAAGGAAACGTAATTATATCTCGTAGGGAAGTAGATCAGCTGGATAAGCATTTCCGTCAGTCTCTTCGTATGATCAAAGCGTATGAGAATGCTGGTGATCTGGATTCGGTCAAGTTGGAGTTGTGTAAAATCAACTACATGATCGAATTGATCAATGAGTATTATCTCTCTCCGAAGGCAATGAAGAGCAAACGGGTCAAAGCGGATCTTCGAAAGGAAATGTTGGATCTTCGTTCCGTGATGCTGAATGCATTTAGTCAGCATCTGAAATATGTAAAGACGATGGACCCGGCATTCAATTTCAAATCCTATTATGATACTTCCATCTACGGGAAGAACATCGAGATTCCGAAGCCAGTGTTGTCTGCAATCGGAAAAGCGATTGTGACACAACTGTAACAACCATAAATGGTCAGGGTGAGATATCCCTGACCATTTATTATCCATCTATATATTATATAAATGAGGATACCGAAGTGGTATCCTAGTATAGGAGGTATAACAATGGAAAGTAAAATGCTATTCCGAGATGGAGCATCGATCCAACAATATGTGTTTGGACCGGTCGGCTCCGACAACACCTTGCAGAAGATGATCACACATTTTCTGCATAATCGAATCTGTGCCGACGGCCGATATACATTGGCAGAACTCGGCTATCTCCACATGAATACAATTTCCTATGTGGAAGATCATGTGGAAGTGAAAATCTATTTCCACCCTGGCCTTGCTACGGACAAGCACACCATGAAGAATGGCCATGAGTATCGTACGCCGAAGAAGATATTTCAACTGTTTCAGAACTATCTCTTCATCGGTGCGGTAGAGGATGCTATCACATTTGATACCATCACGACACCGAAATTCTATGTCGAGAAGGATGAGAATGATCGTCCTGCTCTTCGGATTCGCCGTAACACAAAGAAAGTTAGTGCGGATACCAACGTCTTGGTGCTCCGGTGCAATCTGGCCCTGACGATGGCCGCTATTATGAATATCAACCTGATGAATCCACACTATAAAGTGGAATATGAGACTGTCGGTGCAGCAAACAAGAAGGACCGCGATGCTCATATCATCATCAGCGGAAACAAGCAGGAGTATCCGGTGAGAGTATTCGTAGAACATGAAGTTCAGTCGAACGAATACTATGATCCAGATGTTGCGCTTCCGTATATCGAATCCCGTATTCGTATCAACGACGAGGCGCTTCGTTCTAAGCGCAAAATCCAGCAGAGCGTATCCGAGAAAGCAGAGAAGCTCAACAAAAAGCAGAAGAAGTTCTCCAGCAAGAGTATCAATACTCGTTGGTGATCTCGCTCGACAAAAATATAATAGAGAGGAGGGCTAGTAATGGTCAGTAGAACCAGCAATACGTATGTAAAGCTCCCGGATGAGCTGATGCCGACGAGTAAAACCAACGATGCGAAGGGTACTGTAACAATCAAGCTTGTGGTACCCAAAGCAATGGAGAAAAAGGCTGAGAAGTTTATTGATGACTGGATGGACGATTTCAATAAAAAGTTCAAAAAGTTTATCAATAAGCAAGCAGACAAGTTGATCGAGGATTGACTTATGAAGCCTAATTATTGGGATAACCCGGAGTACAACATTCCGGATGAATCGGAGGTCAATCCAAGTGGCAAAAGAAAAAGACCTACAAATACTGATCACGTCACAGATGTACTACGAAGACAAACAAAAGACTGTCTTCCAATTAACTCCAAGTCATCTACTTAAATCACGATTCGCGTTCTATGTACAAAAATACGAAATGCTGATGTTGACGGTAATGGCCAAATCGTCAAATAAGTCAATTCGAGATTTTATCAAAGAACGTGATATTGAGGCGGTTGCACGTGAGTTGATCACGAGAACTTATGTCGGAGAGTATTCAGTCTATCTGAAGGACAAGCTGAACGACGTGGTCCATATTTACATCAATGAAGGAGGATATACAATATGAGCAAGCAGCTTACTGGGTTTGGAATTAACCCGAACAACAACTATGAGATCTATGCTGAGCACCACGAGAAGATGGTGACAATGGGCCCTGTGTACGGTCACGAAGTCGGAGAGAACTACCCTGCTGTCACGTTCATGGGAACGCTGAAGTTTGCATATCAGATTCTCCAGGCAGAGAATGATCTGACTGCCGGTGAGGATGAGATCGGTGCCAAGCTGATCGAAAAGATCAACGAGACGGTTGGACGGTTCAAGTATTCCACTCTGTCCAATGGCTCTGTGAAGATCTCCTATGGTAATCATGAGCTGGTTATCAAGACCAAGGAGATTGATCTGGAGCCGGTGACTGTTGGCGGTGACACCGATGGGCAAAAAGAATAAGGACAATGAGATCTCCTATGAGATCAAAGCTGTTCATGGGTATTTGAACAAGAAGCAAAACAAGGTTCTTGTTTCAATCTCCTGGAATGGCAGAGACCCTCAATTGGAGATCCGTTCCTGTTGGATGAAGGACGACAAGCTTCACATCGGAAAGGGAATTTCTCTCTCAGATGAGGAGATTGATAATCTGTCCGAGTTACTGCGGTTGGCACAAAAAGACAAACTTCCAGTCTATACGGAGTCTGGTAAAAAAGCTGTTGATTTTGACGACATCTTTGAATCCAGTGGGGATATTCTGGAGAAGCGTGCACAAGGCTATACCACAGAGGATGGATTTATCAAATTGAGTCCTATCCCTGGTGGACGGTTTGCAAGGAGGAACCGGCATGATTCCTGAATGGTTAAACCCTGATCCTGCCTATGACTACTATTTGGTTGGAGATCAAGAGCAAAGCCAAGTAGTCGTAGGAATCAGATGTGTAGAACAACTCAATGGTTTAGCTACATATGATTTTACAATTTGGGATGCTGAAACCGGGGAATATTACAATGGCGGTATGCTGTATGGAACTACTTCCATTGAGAGTACCCTGGATACACTTTTAACATTCACATTTGTGGATAGTACAATCTACGAGAAGATCGCATGATCTCATGGAAAGGGTGGGATCATCCCACCCTTTCTTTTTTTTTGATTGGAGGGATATGAATGGCATTATCCAGAAACCAATGGTTACAACTAATAGACATCGGTGAGATCAAAATTAGTCCATTTGCCGATTCGCAGTTAAAGAGTAACTACTACGAGTTGCACAATGATTCGAAAGTTTCATACTATGACGATAAGTATGGACGAAACAATGTAATCGATAGTGAAGCGCTGCCAGAGTTACATTCGGAACCAATTACAAAGTATGGATTCATCTTGGAGCCAAATCGTTTGTACATTATTCCAATGAAGGAGACAATTGCAGCTCCGAACTATTCAGTAACTTTGTCTCCTGCACCTGAACTAGCAGCTGCCGGATTGACAATGAACATGGAGGGTGAAGTTGTATATGCTTCTGATACATTTAATGTATCGATCACATCACTCCACCCATTGAAAATCTATCCCGAACAGCTTATGGCACAGGCTTTTATCAACGAGGGGAATGAAGGACAGAACAGTGTTCCCATCGGAGGAATTATCGCATTCCACGGAGATCAAGTACCATTTGGCTATACGATCTGTGATGGCTCTAATGGTAGTCCTGATCTCACTGATCGGTTCATTCGAGGCAGAGGTTCTCTCGGTGGGCGAGCAGGAGAGATTCTTTACATGGGTGGATTGTCCCAGATCAAATACTATGAGCTTGCTTATATTATGCGATACAAATAAAATGAGTGAGGGGAGATTCCCCTCACTCATTCTCTTTTAAAAGTCCATGATATACCCAATGAATTGCTCGATTAGACCATTTCGAGCAAACTGATATGTGATCAAATGAATATGATCCAATTCTGTCTCCTGTATACTAATAAAGAACTCATCGAATTGTTTCTGTCCCATTAACAGAGATTTGTATAAAGGGATATTAATTCTCTGGTTATCAATCTTGATCTTATAATAGTACACTTGAGCAGATTCCTCGGCAAACTGTGCCATACCAGTTTTATATCCATCCAGTGCGACGGCTGATCCTCCAACCTTGATACGTTGAAGCATTGCAGAATATGCTTCTAATATATTGGTCATCATTGGATTGGATTCCATGACTGGATAGCTGTCAAACTGATATACTTCTGTACTGATGACATTATCCTGAATGATAAACTCAAACTTGAGATATGCTGCATTATTTTTGGTAATAAAGTATACTGACTCGCTGGTATCCTTTACTTTAACTTTACCAGCTTTCTTTGCTGCTGAAAAGGCAGTATGACCCTGTTTATATACCGTAATAATTGCATTTGGATCAATCTCCAGGGTTTGATCATAGAATGAATCGGAGTAATCTTCAGAAGATGGGATGTGGAGTACATAGTGTAGCCCCACATCGTTATCATCCTTCACGGTATAGCATCCCATAATCATATGATTGATCATGATCAGCTTTTTATATCCGGATTTCTTCGTCCGTCGTAACAGATCCAACAGCGGTTTCACATTCATCCTTGGTCATCCTCCAAATCCATAGACTCAATCGTGGCGTCTGCAACACCGAGTTCACGATCCAAAATATCGTTCATCTCCATGACATCCGGTAATCCAAACCATGCCATGGCAAACATGAGATAATCCTGACTGATATAATCAGAAGTGAACTCTGCACCAGGGATATAATTCCGATTGTCCGAAGCTCGCTTTACCATATTTAACGGGAGCTTATTCTGCCAATCACTCACCTTATCCCGGATAATCAGACGACCAATCTGTGTCGATCTTGACAACGATCTTGTATACTTTGCCCATGGATATTCGGATGCATAGTCTTCATCCATGACATCATCCTGTACATGCTTACTCGGAATTCCTGGGATCAATTCGGTACCATTTGCACTGTTGAAATTTGGATTACCAACTAGACCACCTTGCAACGGAAGTTTACGATCTGGACGATCTTTAAAGTTTGCCATACTGTTGCTCGCAGCTTCTGCAATCTGTGCAACGGCAATATCATTCAACTCATTGTCAACATCATCAGATTCGGATTGATCTTCCGATTTAGATCCAAACGCATCCAAATCTTCTGCATCATATTCTCCGATGTCATCATCCGATAGTTCAGCCATGATCTGTTCGATATCATCCGCATCGATCCCAGCTCGATCTAATTGTTCACGAACCCGTCTTCTCTTCGCTGCAATATCAGCTTGCTCCTGTTCTTCTTCAGAGCGGAACCGAATATAGTTCGTGTTTATATTGTTACCAGGAATAAATCCCTTCCGCATGTAGTTGCAGTAATAGATATACTTCTGGTAACGAGTTTGTTTCATCAAATGATACAGCGGACAATTCTGCTGATTCATATCATAGATGATTGTCATCGAATCGTTCGTGACTTTATCGATCAGAACTTGACACCATACGTCTCGGATATTGTATAACACAAAATCCCAGTAATCTTTGATACAGGCATTCGTGACATCAATTCCTTTGGGGAATTTCCATTTACCCATACCCAACTCAATATTTGCAATATTGTCCAATTTATTAGAACCATATGCTTTTCGACCTTTTCGGATACCAGCATAGTTTTGCATCTGGTCGATATATTGAGTCGTGGATGTCATTCGGATGTAGCTATTACGCTCTGCGATATCAATTGCACGATTGTCAATATGCCACTGAATCATTCTCGATTCCTCTGGGAACATATCACCATCCGTGATGACATTCACTGGATTTAATCCAATATTTGTCATACGATTCGACATCTTCGGCATATCGTATGGCATATTCCAGAATTGACAAATATCAGGCTTCTCACTGTTGATCTTCTGGAAAATACTCTTTAACAGCTCCTCCTCTGTATCACACATGATAACCTGATAACGTGCAGGAACATCGATGATTTTGGCTTTCCCCTTCTTGATCACAGTCTGTTTATCAAACTTTTCATGACAAGTCCGATAAAATTTATTCAGATTACGTTCAAACTCCGCCTGCTGTGGATATCGTTTATGATTCCTCAACAGATATGTGTAGACTTCGTATTCTCGTTTTACTTCACCATTTTGGTCAAATGCGAAGATCACCGTACAGGCATTTACCGGATCGAGATTCATCTCCTGTTCTGCGGATGTCAACCCATAGATATCGTTCTCGATATCGGCAAATGCTTGGTTAATAATATGACCATGGTTCAGATGATAATGATACCCAAGTTGTACCCAATAATATTCAACGACGTCCATATCACTCATCAGTGTATATGGCCATTTGAAGATCTCTTTTCGTGCACCGTAGTTCTTGGTTACAATCGCATCATTATATACCTTAATAAGACGCTCTGCAACCGGATCATTACTCTTGCACATCTCATCATATACTCGCTTCAATACATTCGTCGCAGGAACTTTCACCGAGTATAATTTATCCATCTCCAAATATTCTCTTGGAGTTAAAAACTGATTTCGATACTCCGGCTTTACAAAATAGATCTCCATCGGAGGATCTACAATTCGTTTAACCTTCTTCTCACCTTTCTCATTTCGATAGACAATGAATAATTCGATCCGCTGAATATTTCTCCCACGGTCGTTTGTGTCCTGAAATCGTCTCGCAATGATATCATATATTGTAAGTTCGGCCCCTTCTTTTTCATCCAGAATATGATCCATACTCATAGTAATCTACCTCCAGTATAACTATGTACGGTACCGTATCACAAACTAAAACGAAATATATACTATATATTAGAAAGGTACAGAGAATAAAAATCCCTCACTCCATCGCACTGGAGTGAGGGACATTTCTGTTTGAGAAGAAAAAGGAGGTGAAACAATGTTGTGTCGAGAACTCGTCGACTACCTGGCGGATATGCCGGAATGGTACTTAGACGAACTGCAACAGTTTGGCCGAGTATTGCATGTTGATGAGGATTTCGAGTATCGCTGGTTCGGGCCGAATTGGCGGTATCTTTATCCTAATCGATAAACACAACAGTTGGATTTGACCTGGTTTACTCTAATACCCTGATTTGTAAAAAGAGAAGCTAACCTTTCGGCTTTTCTTTTTCTTCTCAAACTTATTGTACTGTTATGAGTGATATTAAAATAAAATGGAGTGGGGATTATCCCCACTCCATCATTGGTGAACTTACTTCTTTTTCTTTTTGCTCTCAACGACAGCAGCAGGCTTACCATGCTTCATGCTGTTTACCAGCTTGCGTGCAATGCGCTCCGCACGACTGCTGTATCGCTGAAGGATAATAGCCATATTCTCCTTCTTGATCTTCTGGCCCAGCTTATACTTGCTGAACGCCTTGATCTTGTCCTTGCGGGCCATCTTCAGAGAGATAATAGAGGTCAGACGCTTGATTTGAGCTTGACGAGACATTTTAACGAACGTAACCTTGGGGTTGTTGATGCTCATCGCAGCCTCGCTCATCAGACCCTGACCAACGAAATAGTCACGGACCTTCAGGAAAGCTTCCTTCACATCCTCGTCCAGCTCATCAGCAGACTCATCCATCAGTTCCATCTGAATCATCTGAGGAAGGCAAGCAGTCATACACTCCTGGATGAACTCCTCATCGTTCTCGAAGTCATAACCCTCGGTATCCTCAACCTGCAGAGCAGATTCGTTGATCTGACCGTTGGCAAACGCCCGCAGATTCTTCAGAAAATCCGCCATAATAAAGTTCCTCCTTGTACAAGAATAGGTTTGGTCACATTAATTGTTGCGCAACAATTAAGCATTACATTGACCGTTTCAAATGCTTATTGTTATGTTCCAATGTTTTATTTTCATTTGCTATTATAAAATGAGGTACTATATAACCATTATATAATTGGAGGTGAGAAACTTCATATGAGCGATATACTGAAAGAGAATTGGGTAAAACGAATGACGGAAGCGATGATGATAACACATCCGGATGTACCAAAACATCGCATTCAAGCAATTGTAGAAAGGACGTATGATCAACGAGTCAAAGATACTGAAGTTCAGTTATTCAATAATTATGAGAATCAATTGGCCAATACAAGTCTGGTTCATATGGTAGATTGGTTCCATAAAGCGAATCCGTTGATTGCCGAATCTGGAGTGTACTTTTACCAGAAGAGCAAAAAGCGGAATGTGAATGTTGAGATCATCAAGGAGTGTATGCTGGATGCACGAACAATCCATAAGAAGGAGAAGTTCGCTGCAATGGAAGCCGGAGATTCATTCCTGGCTTCTGTGAAAGATATTCAGCAATCAAATGACAAGAAGGCTGCAAACTCAGGATACGGCGCTGAGGGACAGTCCTCTTCGTTTTTGTATAACATTCATTCTGCTATGAGTGTTACTGCATCCGGTCGTGGACAGATCTCTACTGCTTGTCAGTGTTTCGAGAATCTGTTGGAGGATAACGTAAAGTTTTTCCATATGAATGAGTTCTTCAATTGGGTATACAATATTATCCACGAGAAGAAAGAGTGGGAGTATGATACGTTCAAGATCACGTCGAAAGTGCCGAGCAAAGAGAAGTTTGTAGAGCGATACCAGAATAAGTTTCTTCATCCATCGTTGTGCGATGTCAGAATGATTGAACAGATGTACGACTGGTTGGATGATGAGATGAAAATTCGGGTGTTCTACAAAGCAAACCTGAGAGGGTTCTTGTCACTGCGCAAAATCTCAGATTTGTACAGTGATATTGCGTGTTCGAACGTAGAATTTATTGATCCAAATAAAATTCCGAAAGAGCTTGAAAAATCAATCAAACATTTGACCTCATTGGTAGTGGAATTTGTTGTATATAAATATAGCATGTTCCGATACGAGGATCGAACCAAATATTTTAATCGAGCGGTGGCCATCGTGATTGACACCGATAGCAACTTCGTTGCATATGGCAATATTTATAAATATTTGGTTGATAATGTGTTACCGGTAAAGATGTTCCGATCTGCACATGATGCCGAGATGTATAAGATGCGAGTGTTGAATGTATTGTCTGATTTCACAACTCAGGCGATTACAAAAACACTTCATCATTATCTCGGTGTTGTGAATGTCCCGGAGGAAGATCGTGGATTTATTAAGATGAAGAATGAGTTTTATTACTCACGAGTGATTGTGACGTTTGCGAAGAAGTCGTATGTCGGACTTCAGAAACGTCAGGAGCAGGTTATCTTCGATACACCGAAACTGGATGTAAAGGGAGTTAACTTCTTCAAATCCACTGCGAGTGAAAAGACCTCGGACTTCATCTATAACGATATTCTGATGGGTCAATTACTGCAACCAAAAGATGGTGTTGTATCGTTGCAGAGAACTTATCGGAAGATCTATAACTTCCAGCAAAGAATCACTCGTGAGATTAGTACCGGTGATATGGGTTATCTGAAGCGATCGATTCGAGTGAAGTCTCCGGATGCATATGCAAATCCGATGCGAATTGGTCAATATAAAGCTGTGTACGTTTGGAATAAACTGAACAGTGATAAAGATCGTATTGATCTCCCGGCAACGGTTACCTTGGTTAAAGTCCTGATGCGAAATAAAAAGGACGTAGCTAAGTTGGAACAGTGGCCGAAGATTTATGATCGGATGATGCATCTGTTTGAGACTGATCCAGAGATTGGTGATACGATTACTCGTGATCCAAAGACTGGGAAGGATAAGATCGTAAAGGGGAAAGGTATCAAATCGATTGCGATGCCGGATGATCTGGATGAAGTTCCGGATTGGTTATTAGCAATTATTGATACTGAGACTCTGGTAAGTGACAACATGAAACTGTTTACCCAGTTGTATCGTCCGCTGGGACTGAGTGCTGGAAAAACAAATGTAAATGGTGCAAGTACAACGTACTATACCAATATTGTACGAATTTAAAGGAGGAACTTAAAATGAGTGAAGTAATCATTAACCTGGACGAGACCAATGCCAACGACATCGAGTTGACCAGTGGGAGCACTAATGTTCCCACTACTTACACGTTCAAGCAGACCGGGTACACTGAGACCCAGGTGCGTGCTGCGACCCAGAAGATGCTCGACTATATGAAGACCAATATGATCTTCAGCGTTGAATCTGGACTGGCTACTACTGTGATTATGAACGCAGAGGATACCACTTCTGCACACTATCCGGTCGTCTGCATCCTGAATGGTGCCGGCGGTTCTGGAAAGGACACATTCATCAGTGCAGTGAATCAGCACTGCTCTGCAATGCGTCTGACTTCGGTCAACGAAGTTTATGAGGTTGCAGATAAGTTCATCGACTACACCGCTCCGTTTGTCGGTGAATTCGGAGAACTGACCAAGATCGATCCTGCTGGTGAACGCGATCAGAAGACGGATCGGTTCCGTACCTTCATGAGTGATCTGAAGACTGCCTGGACGAAGTTCTGTGATGGTCCTACGATCTGTCTGCTCGGTGAACTGAAGACGACTATCGAGAAGCTGCTGAATGCCGGCGAGGAGTATGACGTGGTCTTCATGATCATTCGGGAACCCGTAGAGATCGACAAGATCAAGAACTACATTATCCAGAATATGGGCATTATGTGTATCACTGCTCTGGTAGATGGACAGGTGTCTCCGGATGCATATACCAACTATGCCGATCGTGGTGTGGACAACTATGAATACGATCTGGTGATCCACAATGAGTACAATACTACTACAATGCTGGAGCTTCAGGCGATGCTGTTTGCCACACTGTTGACTCAGGCTAACAGCGCGATTGGATTGAAGGCTACGGTTACTGCCGCGAATAACGCGACTGCCGAGTTTCCCGAAACCTCCAACAATACCACGAGCACTGTATCTGGCAGCAACGACAACGGGTCTTCTGCAGTTACTGGGTCTAACTGATATAGATCCACTCCACAAGGTCATAGTAGCATTGATTCACTTCATTGGTACTATGACCTTGTGGTACCTATATGATCACTACAAAAATAAATACGATCAATCCAAGTAAGCTGTTATTTTCTGAATACTACCATAACAGCTCAATATGATAATATAGAAAGGTGGATTCCATTATGCCGTATGGGAATCAATACAACTCTAATCCTCAGTATGGAAGAAAGTCTTCCGGTTATAGCCGAGGGAATAATGCAGACAGTGTCACTACAAATGGTGTGTTCATGAGCAATGAGCGCGCTGGTAAGTTCCTTCGTATTCGCTACTGGAGTCGAACTCTGAGTATGGACATCGGTGTGTATCCCGCCGGTACTGCACTGGATATGAACGTGATTCAGAATGCTCAGACGTTCAACCAGAATATTACCTTCTCCACAATCTTCGAGCTGAAGGAGATCTGTGATGAGGTACTGGAGTCACTGAAGAATACCAATCGGTTTACTCCGACTGCTACTATGGCAACTCAGAAGGGTGATGCCATCGTTGAGATCAGTGACGGTTCCAATCTGAACCTGAATCCCGGTATTTATCTGGTTCTGTATAAGAACGTAGATGGCGGGAAGCGCAGTGGTACCTATGAGGTGTATCCGTTTGGTGCGACTAAGGTCATGCGGAATTACAACCATAATACCGGTACCGCTACGGAAGACATCAAGGCAACTGGTGATTTCAAGAAGTTCGTAAAGTGCCTGGATGAAGCGGCAAAGGCTTTCACGATGGCACAGGCGCATGCGGTCGCTGAGGTAAAGAAGAGCGATAAGACCGCTACTTTCGTGGCACTGTCGGCCATTGCTGCTGGTATGGGTGTTGATATCAGCAAAGCTGTCAATGACACCCAGCGGACCTCTGGCACATCCAGTTACAATGGTCAGAGATCTCAGAACTTCCAGAGACGGTCTCAGCCTGGTCAGTGGAATCGTTCTGGTAATGGCAGCTATAATCAGCAGGGTGGCTATCAGAAGACCCAGCAGCAACAGACTATGGCTGCTATGGCAGATGCTCCGGTAGATATCAATATTGACGCTGCGACTCTGCAGAACGTCAGTATGGACGATTTTAATTAATATGGCACAGTCTGATACCAATCAGACTTTAGAACTATTTCCACAGATGCTGGAAAAAACAAAGCTGTTGATATTGGATTATGATGTAACTCGATATCACAGCTTTGATTTTTTCCGCAAATTGTTGCTAGATCGTGATATGTTTATTCACTTGAAACCTGAGTTTTTGCCGTTTGTGCGAATGTCAGATAGTTTGGATCAACTTTGGTGGTTCATCCGCAATAATCGAATGATCAATGTGTATGATAATTTCACCAATACGGATCACACTATTGGACTGCTTGACTATGAAAACATTTTAGCAGAAGCTTCTCAAAGTGAACAGATGTACACGACGCTGACGGATGTGGCAAAACAGTTCTATGTCGTCTTTGATAAAAAGAGTGTCACTGCGTATTGGCTGCGATATAAGCACGATACCTTTCATATTGCCGGGGAAGAGAAATTGCATGTATATCGTACCGAGCATGTAATGGATCTTCGTATGGCAACTGCACTGATCATAAAAGAGAATATCAACTGTGTCATGGTTGCATACTCAGAGTTGATGATTCTACTGATTCAAAACCTACTGCGGCATTCCTACACGAAACCAATGTCGTTCATCATGGCAAATTATGCGTATAATTATGACCCGAAGACCGGCATTATGCGCAATATTCCTTTGATGAATAAATTAGAATATAACTACAAACATGAGTTCGGATTATTTGATCCATTTTCTGGACTGCATGAAGAACGGAGGAGTAAACCAAATGGCTAGTCTCCAAAATATTCAATCTAATGCATACCGTGGAGATTTTCTTCGCACTTGCATTGACAAGACAATCGATGAAATTCATGACGATATTGTCACGGTGTTTGGACCGTGCGCACAGGATGCATTTCTGACCATAAATGCACAGCCCTACTACACAAGAGATGGCAAAGAGACACTTCGCACCATGAAGTTCGATAATGAGCTCTCTATGTATGTGCTGAAGATCATGTACCAGGCAGTGGAGCGTCAAGCCCGCGTTGTAGGGGACGGTACGACAACTCTGTCTATTCTGTACACCAATCTCTATCGTCTCCTGCGAAAGGAGAATCCTTCCTTCACCCGCAAAGAGTGGGAGGATGGTATCCGTGAGATCAATGAGAACATCATGAAGTACGCGGAACCGCTGACCAAGGAGAACATGCTGAATATGTTCTATACCTGTACACAGGATATGGAGCTGTCTCAGGTGCTCTTTGATAAGCTGGCAGATGCGATTCTGGAGCAGGCGTACATCGATATCCGAAAGTCGAACATTGAGTCTGATCTGGAAATCCATGTGATCAACAATCCCATTCTGAAGGCAACCAAACAGTATACGACTGCTCCGATTGGAAAGGAAATTTCCAATGCAGTAGTTCTATATTGTAACGGCTCTTTGGATATTGTACATCCAGAAGTTCTGCTGGATATGATGTGCCAGATCAAGGGAACTCCGAGAACGATCGTAATCCTCTGCAATGGTATTACCAATGTAACCAGAGAGGCGATCAAGTCGCTCAATAACACTCTGAATAGTTTGGTTAAATCGAACGCAATCGATCTGACTACCTATAATACGATTGCCATCTTCACACTGGATGAATATCGTTCGTACAGCAATGAGATGATTGAGGATATCTCCACGATGTTTACCGATGAGGTTGGTATCGGAGGATTGGTTAATTCCATTACCTTCGAGTCTCTGCTGTACCAGGCATTTCATAATCCAGAAAAACCGATTCCTGAATTGGAAACCTTTGACCACGACGCTGCAAACATTCAGAAAATCAGAGACATCTTCTTTGGGGATACATACCAGATCGATGTACATGCATTGGATGGTATTCGAGTTCATAAGAACCTTGGTGAAGTCTCCGCCGCTCGTTACAAAGAGCTGGTTGAGCAGATCGAGGTTGAGAAGTCCGAAGTTGTTCGTATTTCTCTCCGAAAGCGTCTGAAGACTGTCTATGGTAAGTTCATCGATGTGGAGGTAGGTTCCAAGCTGATCAAAGATTCTCAGCGTAAGTTTGAGCTGATCCTGGATGCTATTACTTCTGCGCATTCTGCAGTGGAGCATGGTATCTTTACCTGCAACTCGATTCTTCTGGCGCTTCGCAATGGTGTGGAGGATGATATCAGTAAAGTATCAACGTACATTATTCCTGCACTGGCAATGACACTTACCGATATGATCATGAACAATGTTCATATCGATCCGAGTTATCTCAATGAGTCAATGGGAGATGAACTCGAAATGAACCGTCTTACTGCTTATATCACAGTTTGTGATATCAATCGTTTCGATGCGACTCGTCCCACTCTGGAGGAGATCTTTGCCATTAGTCAGCCGGATGATGCGGAGTACCCCAGTATTGTAGAACCTGCTTCGATTATGACAACGCTGTTGGAGAATACAACTGTCGTATTGGATCTGTATAATGCCAGAACCGTTCACCTCGACAGCTTCATGGGCAACTACATCTGAGTATGAACGATATCCGTTATCAATCATATGAAGATGCGATCCAATCTTTTCTTCCAGCCGTAATTCGAAAACGGTTTCACATTCAGACAGTGACTCTGATCAAAGAGTATTATGTCAGTAATCCAACTGAGGATAAGGTAGTTGATAAGATCAATGCATTGAAGCAAGAGCATCCGGGATTGAAGGTATACATGACTGGATTTTCTCGGTATGCTCCATACTTCATGACAACGGAAACACAGCGGTTACTGTTGTATAAGATCTTGATCAATCAATACATCCTTATTATAATTTGATACACGGCCGTACATAATTATATAGGTGAATGCAATGAAACTGTATACTTCATACTTTTATCAAATTCGGTTTTTCTCGCCGAATATTGTTCCGATGTCAACGGCGTTATATGATCCAAAATGGTACCACAATCATCGTGGTCCAAATCATGTTTATTTGGATAAACGCCAAGTGATCAATGGGATTCGCATTGAATCATTTCATCCGGATAACACTTGTGCTGATTTGTGTCATGGCAGACCATGCGACAGTACACCAGATCAGTGCGAGTTTTTGAGAAGATATCGAGCTCAGTTGGATAAAATTGATTTTGATGAATTTATCAAATGGTGCAAACGATTTGCTGAGATTTATCGTAAATCAATGAACCTAAAAGATGAAGTATCATTGGCATTTATTTTCCACGAGACTCCTGATAATCCCTGCAGTGAACGGGTAGTCTTTCAACAGTGGTTTCAAGATCATCACTATCAGATTGAAGAGTTTAAACACTAATAGTGTTGGGTCATCCTAAAAGGGTAATTCGGACTGTGGTATACCGCAAAAACCATAGGGCAGGATCTAAATTACGCCTGGATAACGGGATCAAAGATGTGAACAAGGATGTATTCATCGCCCAGCACCAACTATATATCCAGTAGTAGCGCAATTGGTAGCGCGCCTGCTTTAAGCAGGAAGTTCCGGATTCGAGTTCCGGCTATTGGGCAAGGAGGGTAAGTAGCAAGCGACTCCACTAAATTAGCTCTCATGTGCTGAAGATCAGTTGCCGGCTTTGTACCTGATCAATTTCTCTCACTGCGATCGGCGGGAACACAGTGGCGGAAATACAGGAATTGGTCTTTCAGCGACGCATGCTCATGAATGCACCAGCTCACGACGATGTAATCTTGCTTAAACTAAGCGGAGGGTTGGTAATCCGACTATAGATATCGAGGGTTGAAAAGTTACTCGTGACACGTTGATACTTGAGGGAGTTAGCGTAATGATTCAGTAGCTAACGAAGGGCATTGGGCAATACATGTTACCGCAATGCGTGTAGATATGTGTCGGATTATTTTAAGGAGGAACGAATATGTATAAAATCAGATTGTTCCGGGCATACTCCAGAAAACGATGGTGGGTTATAAATAAGCCAATGCGTGGTCAGTTCATTAAGGTTTTCAATGATCTTAATGAACTGGCCAAATATTTACATCACAACAAGTACGTATTTCCTGTATCATTGCTCGATGATCTCACAAATCATGAGATCAAAGTAGTATGGAATAAAATGCGTGCTATGAACCGGAAAGCATATCGCAAACAGAAGCAAGGTGAACAAAATGATTCATGATGATTGCTATAAAGTTGAAGTTATTCAGAATGGAAAAACAATCCGGAATTATAGGGTATCTAATACCACAAAAGATTCTGAATATGTGAATCGTTTGAAGAATGCACTCCAATATAAGCACCCAGATTCAGAAGTAAAAGTCACCAGTGTTAGATATTCTGATCTGTCATATGAAGAACGGATTGCATTGCAGTCTGATTATATTTAGGAGGTATACTATAATGACATCGTTGTATCGTGTGACAACTGAGCTGGATGATCATGGGTCCGTGCAGACTGAAACTGAAATCGTGAAAGCTGACACAGCAATTGATATCGCTAAGGCGTTTCTGCTGGATCGATTTGCTGACTGTGAGCAGAATGATATCGATATCAAGATCACCTGCACGCCTCTTACGGTAGAGACCTATATTGCACCTGTTTGTGTTTATCTGGAATCCGACAACGCTGTTGTATTTACCGGGAAAGACAGAGATTCACTGAGAACAAAGATGAAGAAGGAGATCTCCAGCAATGATCCCAGTCTTTTTTCTCAAACCAATATGCTGAAAGATGACGAGATTCAGATTGGAGAATCTGTCGAAGTAGTATCTGGAGGGTGTGAAGACGGAGTATGCGACATCAACTCTACGACGTAAGTGACGATGACTCCTTCTGGAGTATGTCCACATATCACTGTGACATCACGAAGGAAATGGACAAATACAATATGCGGTGTGCAGATCAAAATGATTGGATTGCTGAATTGAATCAGACCTATATCATGGACCCCGAAAAGCATGAAGAACCTGGAGACAACAGGGATCTGTATGCCGCGCCATTCCGTGTACCCGGTGCAACCAGAGGATACATTTTGTTGGAGAAAATTTCTGATTACATGGAGTACAAAATACTCGAGTTTCATTTCTATGAAGATACCAGTTTTGCATCTGCAATTGGATGTTATAATCCGTATATTGTCAATGCACTGAAGCAATTTATCGGTGATACGATTGTGTATTGAATATGGGGACCCGGCTGGGTCCCCATATCTCACACCACAACAAAATAAAAAGATAATTATGTTTTCTATTATTTTTTGAAATGAAAAGAAACATCCTAATAACAGGAGGTTGTTTCTATGAAATTAAAAGAATTTTTATCTGATAATCTCCCATTAGGAAAAGGTTCGGTTAAGATACCGATTGAAGGATACATTCAAAACTATCGTAAGCGTTACAATACTCTCAAGGATGAGAAAGCATTTAAATTCGAAGCATATCGAACTGGAATACATGGGCGAGTGTTCGCCCATGTAAAAGTCCCCTCAGAAACGCTGGATCGTTTCTACTATGACGTTCTGCTGGAGATTGACAGTAACCCGACTGCAATCTCTTTGCGGGATTGTGATGTGAAGTTCTTCTCGAACTGTCCATCATTTGTCTATACCTATGCCTATGTGTTATATCACACTGGTACAGAGGAAACTGATTCTAAAGGTAGCAAAAAGAAGAGTTCCAGTGGATTGATGATCGACATGTTGAAGGGAAAGATTCCCAAAGACCGGTTACTCGTCCCTGGGACAGAGGAGAAGTTGGGTGATGACGTACTCGGGAATCCTCCCCAGAGTCGCAACCCGCATATGATCGCAATGTTGGACAAGAGCGTCTACTATGCGATTTTCTATCTGTTAGATGAAGTTCCTCTGCGTTATATTGTGAATACCCGGAGGTTTCGAAGTGAGAATCAGATTTTGGATTCCGTAGAAGACTTCGATACCTTGATGCTGAAGAGAAAACAGGAAGAGAGAAGAGAAAAAGCGAAGAAAGAATCCAAGCAAAAAGAACGTGAGAAGGAGGTAAAGGTAGTCAAGCGTGGTAACACGATGCAAGCGGTGCGTGTTACCAAACCGACAAAACCAACCGCAGCAAAGCGTGTCGCCCCGACACGTGCAGCTAATTCCCGCTCGGTACACAAAATTAAAGGAACCTGAATCTATCTATATATTATAGATATGGATAATTGGGGAGGAGTTGATTTCTTATGGCCAAGAAGAAAATCAAAAACGCGTTAAAAACTCTGTTTTCCGATAGTTCTCCCCAGGAATCGGAAACAACAGAGACAAATGACTCTTATATGGAAATTGGCACAAAAAAGATTAAAAAGAAGAAAGGAGATAATAATGTAGACATATTAGAACGTCGTCTGAAGAATCGTGATATACCGATGGTAGACGACGGGATTCGCTATGATGATAAGTCCTATGAGGGACTGATGAGATGGTACTCCATTGCCCATGTGGAGGAGTATGTGAAGTCTCAAGGGAAGTATATCAAATTTGAATTCGGCAGTATGCTGGACGGTTATCGTACCAGTATGGATGAAGATGGGGAGAATGAGATCATCCGCAAGATCTCATATGCCGAAGTCTCCAAAAAGAGCTTCATCAACAACATCAATGTAGCAATTCGTTACATCAATTACTTCATTGAGTATTTCGATGACGATGACGAACTGATGCATGCCTATTACACCATGATGTTCCAACTGCATTTCAAAAATGCAAAGATGAGCGTGGAGGATTTCATAGACGCCGTGTTTGCAACGATTGCTACGGAATCCATGGTGGAAAAGGTGATTCGTATGGTAGAATATAATACCGACGAGTCTCTGGTCAAGCAAGATAAGACATACGATGAGAGTATCCAGTTGACCGTGGAGCATTTGAAGGCGATCATGGGAATTGGATGTTTTCACAAGTTCGTGATTCCGATTGTATCCCACTATTATACGCTGCGGCGCAAAGAGCTGGAGCAAGAAGGTTGGGATGACCGGAAGCTGTACTTTGAAGTTTTCGCCAGCTTCATTCCGCTGTTTGATGACTATTATGATATCAGCCTCTATGGGAAGCTCTATCATACATCAACCACTCGGATCAGCAAGACGGAAATTCAAGAGAGCGCGATGTGGAAGAGACGGAACCGCTTTGGTACCACAAGCGTCTCGTTTACGAACGACTTGATGAATGATTTTCTAAATGATATCTCTCAGAAGACCGTATTCAATCGTTCGGCTATTATCTATATCCATGTGTGCTTTGACAAAGCGATTCATAATGAGCTGATTCAGTCTGATAAGCATGAGATGTCAGATATGCGGATGGACGCTTCTGACAATGTGAATGAGACAATCTCTCGTTGGGACCGTTGGCAAATGGATAAAACGATGCACAGTGAGAAAGATAGATTGCGTGCGCGTGTTTCGATTATCGATTCAATTGTTCGTCTTGGAAGAGAGGTAGGACTGGAATTCGATCGAGATGATCGTGTTGGCAAATTTAAATCGAAAGCCCTGCAAGATGAATATGACTACTATCGGGATAACATGCAGCAGCCTCTGTGCGATGCGCAAATGTATATCATTCAACTGTACTATGCAAGCAAGATGCAGAGTACAGAGGAAGTCAAGATCATGGAAGTTCCAGATCAGATCAAACTGATTATGATCATGAAACGTGATCTTGTATCCCGTAACTATAATTACCTGCCGTTCTTCATCTCTGGTAAGGTGAAGTATGCCGCAAGCCGCAAGAACAACAAAAAGAAAGTCGAGAAACTGTTCACTGGTCATCCTCTCTGGGATGATTGGATGGATGAGTATCCCGATACGTTTGATCTGATGAATATGGACAAATTCTTCGGTGAGATGAAAACGATTCTGTCTTGTCCGATTGAAGTGGTCGATTGGGAGCACATCGATCTGAGAGGAAGACAGATGACACCGGCAGAGTTGCCTGTAGTGGATGAGATCATGCGACTGATGTATTCTGTGTAACGATCATACCGGGCAGGGTTAATTCCTTGCCCGGTATTTTATTTTGAATACATCGGAAACGTCTATATATTATAGTAGTGTATAGGAGGTAACTACTATGAGGAGAAAGTTGATTGATATACCGGAAGAGGGAAGCTTTGTACTCCCTCTTGTACAGAAGAAAGATCGGAAAAAGCGTTACCGGCATCCGATCTTTCTATATTCGCCTGAACAACAAGAGCTGATCAGTAAAGACGAAGACTTTGATATGTATATCGATCGTCTTGGTCAGATTGTCAACATCTATGAGCATACCCTGGAGGATTTTGAGTTTAACTCCAGACGTATTATCAAACACTATAAAACTCACTATGGTGATATGTCGATGGGAATGTATACACTCGGTCAGAGTATCCAGTTCCGAGTGTATGAAGGCCAGAAAGAACCGTTCTCCCTGCCGCTGTTCAAGTTCTTCATGAATTATACGATGCTTCTGGTTCCAGTGTTATTGGGTGCCGATTTGACCAAATGGGTTCCCTGGGCGCCAGAGAAATTCACATCCGGTGCTTGGTGTGATCAAATGGATAAGTATATTCGGATGTGCCGTCCATTGGCAAACACCAGACAAATTGGAGATCTGCTGGAGTGGACTAAGTATCTGGAGAATCTGTTCATCGCGAAGTGTGGAGATCGGTTAGGGTTATCGATTTCCAATAACGACTTCATCGAAGTAGCGAAACGCTCAAAGTTTGCGTATGAGTGTATGAGCTGCACGTTTGATATTGCACCTGATATCAAACCGAATGAGCTGGAGAAATTGGCCAAAGAGAAGACTGCGAAATTTCTGGATATTATTTCTGAGCAGACAGATCTTCCGATTTCGATCTATGCTCGAAATAACCTGTTTAATGCAGGTCAGTTCAAAGAGTTGGCTGTGCATATGGGCTATAAACCGGATCTGTATGGCAATACTCATCCGTTTACATGCAACACCAATATCATCATGGGATTGAAAAATCCAATTGCGTTTATTGTTGATGCATATGGCGGACGAAAAGCTGAAATCGTGAAGCTCTATGTATCCGATGCAGGTGCACTGGAGCGAGCACTGTGTATGCTGGCCTCTGGGATCAATCACGTGGATTTGGGCTATGAGTGCGACAGTAAGCATTTCCGTACAAAGGTACTTGATTCAGTAGACAATTTGGTCAAACTGGAAGGTCGAGTAGCAACGCTTGATCCGAAGTCTGATGAATATTTCATCATCGATCCGGTCGATACCAACCTGGTTGGAAAGAAAGTCTATATCAAGACTCCAATCACCTGTACCCATCCCAGACGCAAGGAAGGCTATATCTGTTCTGCCTGTTATGGAAAGCTGATGTCCAATATCAATTGTGACATTCATCCCGGCAGACTGGCTGCAATTAACTCAGCTGATGATATGGAGCAGAAGCTGTTGTCTGCGAAGCATGCATTGGCAACCAATACCAACGACTATGAGTTCGATACGATCTTCGACAACTATTTCGTATTAGACTCCTGTCAGATTGGATTCAACGATGAGATGGCGGATATGTCTCAAGATGATACCGAGGCATTCAGTCATCTTTATCTTGAGTTCCATCCTGCATCTATGAAGAAGCAACAGGATGGTGAAGGGAGACATTTTGACCGTGCAATACCAGAGATCATTATCTACAATGATTCGGACGATACGACTCTGGTAATCAAAGAGTTGCATGGTTCAGATATCTATCTATCGCCTGAGTTTGTGGACTTCTATCTGGATGCAGCTAAGCACTCTGACATCAAGGATATCATTCGAATTCCGTTTACCGATTTGATTGATAACGGAAAGATCCTTTGTGATGTTCTGTTTGAGTATCAGTATAAGAACAACGAGATTGCTGATGCTCTATTGGAGCTGGAAGGGATTCTGACCAATGGTCAACGGATCAATGAGTTCCGGACATATGATGAATGTCTGAATCGGATTGGTCCGCTGTTTGTCAAGGGTGGTATCCATCTCCCCGATCTGCAGTCTGAAATTCTGATTTCTAATATGATCTTTGATCAGGATGGGAATCCAGTCGATTGGACGTTAGAAGATCCGGACTATCAATTCTGCAGCATTGACAAATCTATACAAAATAATCAATCTGCGCTGACCAGCATTCTCTATCATGAGTCCAGCCGTCAATTGGCTGGCGCTTATGGTACCTTTGAGAAATCTGGTACCTCTGCGTACGATTGGTTTATTTTGGGTAAGTCCAACAAGTAAGTATCGGCTCATGAGCCGTTACTAATACAAATGTATGAAAAAGGAGTAAAGCGCAATGGGCAAGAACAATCGTAAGGACTTCAACAAGAAGAGCAATTCCCCGATCTATGATGAGGATCTGAACAAGAAGTACCTCGGTCATACCCAGAACAAGGCAAAGGACACCTCTTACACGAAGTCCGAGCCCCGCAAGAAAGAGCGCCCCTTTGTTGAGCCGGATGACGTGATGAAGCAGCTGATCGATATGATCACCGCTCAGGTCGGAACCTTTGTCAAGGAGCAGAAGAGCGGCTTGAGTGATATGACTTCGGACGAGCGTATCCAGCATGAGAACAATCTGTATCGCTTTGACTATCCCATGCTGGTGAATGATGTCGAGTTCTATCTGGTTGACCGGTCTGTTCGGACCGACCGGCAGACTCATACCTTGTCTCGCTCCACCTGTGCTCTGGTTGGCATCAAGGATGGGAAGCCTGCATACTACATGTCCACCTACCTGACCCAGAAGCTGATGGGCAACATCACACTGTTTAAGTTCAATGAGAACGGCCCCATCTTCCGCGGTGCGGTTCGCGTTGATATCGTGAACTCTGATCTGGTGGAAGACACCGACAAGTAAACAACCAAAATGGACTGGGGAGAAATCCCCAGTCCACATTTTTATACGGAGGTAAATAGTATGAATCCTAATATGACTGATGCGACTCTGATCGAGCATGACAACGTAAAGCAGTTCGTGTTGTTCATGAATTCGATGGAGCCGGAACTACTGACTCACAACAACTGCCGGTGGAGGATCACTAACTCGAAAGAGTTCGTGATTGCTTTCCGTGGTAGGGTAAACACAGTGGAGCTCAACTTTGGTGATGGGAGTATCATTCGGTATATTCTGAGAAATAATTATACCGAAGAGTGTATCGCATCTGGGAGTATCAGCGATCACGCTTCCCACGACTGGTGCGTGTATTTTATCGAGAATCTTCTGCACTTCAAAGATGTTGAGACCACCACCGATGAGTTCACCACCAAGATGTTGGATGTAATGGATAATTATTCTAAATAACTAGGGAACGGAGGTAATTCCTCCGTTTCTTTTTTGAAGTCTCTTCTAAAATAAATATACAAGGAGGAGATATAACATGGACAACACTCAATTTATTGAGCTTGAATATAAATCCAAGGGTCTCGAAAAACAACTCAGAAAAAAGCAGAAGGGGAAATACATTGTATTTCGTCATGGTCATATTGCAATCACTGATGTCGGAAAGAAAGACCTCTTTGAATTTAAGAAAATATTATCCGTCTGGGACAAGACAAGCTTCAAGTATCGTCCTGTAGGCTACTACTATGTGGCCGGTATGAGAGAGTTGAGAATTAGTCGTGGATTTAATCGGGAGCTACTAAAAGAGTGGTTTCCGAATTATCAGTTCATTGTGGATAATGATCCAATTCCATGTGATACGATTGATATTGAGTTAACAACTCCTCCCAGAGATGATTATCAGAAGACTGGTCTTACCTTCATGGCCAGCAAGGGCAAATATACGGATAATGCCAAGTATACTCAACAGCTAATCGATGGTAATACCGGGTCCGGAAAAGCAATGCCGGATGATTCGCTAATTCCTACCCCAAAAGGAATGGTGAAACTGAAAGATCTCCAAGTTGGAGATTACGTATTTAATCGATATGGAAAGCCAACTAAGATCTTGGATATATTTCCTCAGAGAGAACAGGACGCAGTGTTTACTGTTAAGTTTGAAGACGGAAGGTCGGTAAAATGTAACTTGGAACATCTGTGGGCAGTATCTATTAATCAGGAACCAGAAGTATTGGTTACTACTTGGGACATCATGCGTCTATTAGCACGAAAGAAGAATGTTACCGTATATAGCCCAGCTAATTATAGCTACGAAAATAACAAACTGACCATTCATACTATGAAATCAGTTAAAATTACTGATATAGAGTGGGGAGATCTTGCGCATCAGAGATGTATTCTGGTGGATGATCCAGAGCATCTATTTCTCACTGAGCAGTTTATTCCTACGCATAATACATACCTCGGAGCTGCTACCACTGCATATCTAAAAAGACGCTGTATAATTATCGTCCCATTCGCCAAATTGATCAATCAGTGGAGAGATACATTCCTCAATTTTACTACGCTAACAGAAGACGAAATTGCAGTCATACAGGGAAGTAAAGCCTGTGAGAAAGTCATTAAAGGTAAATATAAAAACGCGAAAGTATTTATTGTAATGGCAAATACTTTGAATTCGTTTCATGACGCTGTTGGTGATGTTGGTCTATACGACTTTTTCCATGCAACCCGAGCCGGTATTAAAATCATTGACGAAGTTCATCGCAATATGTCAATGATCCAAAAGATCGAAGCATTGAGCAACTTCCGATGGAATTACTATATGTCTGCAACTCCCGGGAGAACCGATCGCAAGGAGAACTGGATCTTTAAGATGTCATACTTCAATGTACCGAAGTTTGGTTCACAGTTCATGACGGATGATGAAAAGCATCTGCAGGTTATGGTCAAAAAGTATCTGTATCTGCCGACACAGAAGCAGATCAATCGAATCATCAACAAGCGTGTTGGTATGAATACTAAGACATACGAGACTGAGTTGCGGTCGTCTACGGATGAACAGCGACAAGGGTTCGAGCAGTCATTCCGGCTAATACTTCAATGGGTTAAACATAACTTGGAGAAAGACTACAAAGTTATGGTGTTAGCCTATACGATTGACTTTCTATCCTATCTGGCTGAACTGGCCAAAGATATTTTCCCAGGTGATGTAGGAATCTACTATGGAGGATTGAAGCAACACGAGAAAGATGAGGCACTGAAGCATAAACTGATTATTGCAACCTCATCTTCCCTGGGAACCGGTGCTGATATCAAGGG